>Ga0190303_1000135_pt1 | contig 30406 bp, 30 predicted proteins | sample 48700701_MG_FD_161672 | JGI IMG/M metagenome (GOLD analysis project Ga0190303, IMG submission 161672) | Hydrothermal vent sediment bacterial communities from Southern Trench, Guaymas Basin, Mexico - 4870-07-0-1_MG | ecosystem: Environmental > Aquatic > Marine > Hydrothermal vents > Sediment ... | reverse complement strand
TACCGCCATCGTCAATGGGCACAAACAAAGTGGCATTGAAGACCTGCTACCGTGGAATTTTAAGGCTTAGGTGGGAACGGGACAACGCTTACCCCATTTGCGGTATCATTCCCGACAAGGCCATCATAACAACAGATGTTTGGAGGCCTTGAAATTACTGTAGTAAGGTAGTAATTGATTACTTTCTTATTTCATGAGGCCCGTGTGAATACCAGATCCAAACACCTCCCTGCAAAAGAACGCCGCGCCGTGACCGTTGAAGCAGTGATCGAGCTTGCTGGCACAGTAAACCCTGCAGACATCACAACGTCTGCTATCGCCGAACACATGAATCTGACACAAGGCGCGCTGTTTCGCCATTTCCCGACCAAAGCGGCGATCTGGCAGGCCGTAATGTCATGGGTTGCTGACCGGCTGCTTGCAAGGATTGATCTTGCTGCACAGGATATTGGATCACCGATCGAGGCGATGCAAGCCATGTTTCTAAGCCATATCGAGTTTGTGGCTGATCACCCAGGTGTGCCCCGAATGCTGCTTGGCGAGCTGCAACGGGCGGAACAAACACCGGCAAAACAGATGGCTCAAACAATGTTTCAGGGTTATGAGGCGCGCCTGCATCACCATCTTGAGCGCGGTAAGGCCAGTGGCGAAATGGACCCTGATCTAGACTCCAAGGCGGCAGCAACATTGTTCATCGGCACAATTCAAGGGCTGGTCATCCAGTCCTTGATCACGGGTGATATTGAGCGCATGCGAGATGATGCGCCGCGAACCTTTGCGATTTATCGCTGCGGAATCGAGTTTACGCAATGACCAACCCTGATCACGAACAGCTCCGTAAAGAGATCATGCGCAACCCGTCCTACCGACTGGCCTATGAGGATACCGAACTGCTGGCCGAGGATGATCTGCGACCACTGCGGTTGCAATTGGAACTGCTCAAACCCGAACGTGCCTTGCAAAAGCACGATATTGGCTCGACCGTGGTGGTTTTTGGCAGTGCGCGTATTGTTTCACACGACGTTGCGCAGGCACGGTTAGCGCAGGCTGAAGCCTGCCTTTTGGAACAGCCCGAAAATCTGCAATGCCTGCATGATCTGGCCGAGGCCAAACGCCAGATGCGCCAAGCCGGATATTATGAGGAAGCCCGCCGTCTGGCCACGCTGGTCTCAACGCGCTTTCAACAAGAGGACCGGCGTGATTTTGTCATGGTGACAGGGGGTGGCCCCGGAATTATGGAAGCCGCCAATCTGGGTGCATTCGAGGCTGACGCGCGCTCTATCGGGTTGAACATCACCCTACCACACGAGCAGCAGCCAAACCCGTTCATTACCCCTGACCTGGCCTTCCGGTTCCACTATTTCGCGGTGCGCAAAATGCATTTTTTAATGCGAGCCAAGGCGCTTGTGGCCTTTCCTGGCGGCTTTGGCACCTTTGATGAATTGTTCGAGGTTCTGACCCTGATCCAGACCGGCAAAATGGATCGCATCCCGATTGTGCTGTTCGGCACCACGTTCTGGCAACAGGCCGTCAATTTTGATTTCCTGATACAAGAGGGCATGATTGCACCTGAAGATCGGGATTTATTCACCATGGTCGAAACCGCCGAGCAGGCCATCGAGGTATTACAGGAATTTTATCAGGGGAGCCCGCCGCGATGAACACCCATCCAGGGACAACAGGAGCCATTCACCATGTCGCGTAAAATATCCATCTTTCTTGTTTTCCTTGCCTTGGCAGGGTTTCTTGGCTTTGGCGCATGGAAGGTGCTTTTGGCCCCTGACGATCTGCCGCCAGACGGTTTTGCTCGTGGTAATGGCCGGATCGAGGCCGATCTGATTGATATTTTAACCCGCACAGCGGGCCGCGTCGCCAGTATCCTCGTGCGCGAGGGCGATCTGGTGCAACAGGGCGATGTGTTGGCCATCATGGACACGACCGAACTGTCCGCCCAAAAGATGCGGGCCGCCGCAGCGGTTGCCAGTAGCGAGGCGGCGGTGGCTGTGGCCGAGGCTGCCGTCAGTCAGGCCGAGGCAAAGCTCGCACTGGCCATCAGTGAATTAACGCGAACCGAGGAATTGCAGACGCGCGGCGTGGTCTCGCAGGAGAATCTGGACATCCGGCGCACCGAAACCCAATTGGCAAGGGCGGGTCTGGTCGCGGCGCAGGCCGGTGTGGTTGCCAAGTTACGCGCGGTCGACGCCGAGAATGCCGCCCTTCAGGAGATCGAGGCACGCTCTATGCGCCGCAAATCGGTCGGGTGCTCTACCGGTTGGCCCAGCCCAGCGAGGTTGTTCGCAGTGGCGGCAAGGTGCTGACAATGGTCAGCCTGGCCGATGTCTATATGGAGTTTTTCCTGCCCGCCAGCGCCGCTCCACGGCTGCGTTTGGGGGACGAGGCCCGCATCGTGATTGATATCTTGCCGCAGATTTCAATCCCCGTGATTGTCACTTTTGTAGCACCACAGGCACAGTTCACCCCAAAACAGGTGGAGACCCTTCAGGAACGCGAAAGCCTGATGTTCCGTATCCGCGTGCGCATCCCGCAAGAACTGATCGAGGCCCGGATTGAGCGGATCAAAACCGGTGTTCGCGGAGTGCCTGTGGGGGCCGGATGAACAATTGCCGAACTGGCCTGACGGCCTGACCCCACCGCTGGTGACCAATCTGGATGGGGCTACTGGTGACTGATCCCGCCCACCATTCCGGTCCGGTGGCACAGCTAACATCGGTCAGCCATCGCTATGGCAAAGTCAAGGCGCTGAAAGAGGTGTCTTTGACGTTGCCGGCAGGCCAGATGGTTGGGTTGCTTGGCCCCGACGGAGTGGGTAAATCGACCCTGATGGGGCTGATTGCCGGTGCCAAGAAATTACAAACAGGTCATGTCGAAGCGCTGGGTGGTGACATGTCCAAATCGCGGCACCGTGCTGGCATCGGGCGGCGTATTGCTTTTATGCCGCAAGGGCTGGGGCGCAATTTGTATCACGACCTCAGCTTGCGCGAAAATCTGGAATTCTTTGGCAAATTGTTCGGGCTGGACCGCGAAGAACGCAGCACCCGCATCGCCCGTCTGACCCGCGCCACCGGTCTGCATCCGTTTATGGACCGACCCGCTGGCAAATTGTCGGGCGGGATGAAGCAAAAGCTCGGGTTGTGTGCCGCGCTGATCCATGACCCCGATTTCCTGTTGCTGGACGAACCCACAACAGGTGTTGACCCGCTGTCGCGCCGCCAGTTCTGGGATCTGATCGACGCGATCCGCGCGGATAGGCCTGATATGAGCGTGTTGGTCTCGACCGCATATATGGAAGAGGCCGCGCGATTTGACCATTTGGTGGCGACGGACGCGGGCCGTGTTTTGGCACAGGCCAGCCCCACCGACCTGATGGGCCAAACCGCGACTGACACAATCGAAGTCGCTTATATATCGCTGCTAACGGCAGGGGAAACCGTGCCTTCTGCCGCCCCACCCACGCCACAAAAGCCCGCCATTGTCGAGTCGTCCGAGCCCGCGATCCGCGCCCGCAACCTGACGCGGCGCTTTGGTGATTTTGTGGCGGTCGATAACGTCAGTTTCGACATCGCCAAGGGTGAAATCTTCGGCTTCCTTGGCTCCAACGGCTGCGGTAAAACCACCACGATGAAAATGCTGACCGGTCTTTCGCCCGCCTCCGAGGGCGAGGCATGGATTTTCGGCAAACCCGTGGACGCACAAGATTTGAACACCCGCCACCGCGTCGGGTTCATGTCGCAATCATTCTCGCTTTATGGCGAATTGACGGTGCATGAAAACCTGCTGCTGCACGCCCGCCTGTTCCACTTGGGCCGTGATCTGACCGAGCAGCGGATCACTGAACTGGTGCCGCGCTTTGGTCTGGAACCCTACATGAACCAGCGCTCGGGCGATCTGCCGCTTGGCCTGCGCCAGCGTCTGTCACTGGCGGTTGCGGTGATCCACCAGCCGGACATCCTGATTTTGGATGAACCCACATCCGGCGTTGACCCGCAAGCGCGCGATACCTTTTGGGAATTGCTGCTGGAACTGGCGCGTGTCGACGAGGTGACGATCTTTATCTCGACCCACTTCATGGATGAGGGCATGCGCTGTGATCGCATATCCTTGATGCACGCGGGGCAAGTTCTGGTGTCGGACACACCCGAAGCCCTGATCGCAGCGCGTGGGGTTGCGACGCTGGAAGAGGCGTTTATCGCCCATATATCCGAGGTGATCCCGCCCGATGATGCCCCTGCCGAGGGGTTATTGAATGCCGCGCAGAGCAGCAAAACCAAAGAAACCAGTCAGGGATTTAGCCTGACCCGACTGCTGGCCTATACCGCCCGCGAGGCGATGCAGGTGCGCCGTGATCCGGTGCGGCTGGCCTTTTCCTTTATCGGCAGCGCCATCCTGTTGCTGATCATGCCGTTCGGCATCTCGCAAGAGGTGCGCTCCATCCCTTATGCGGTCTACGATCTGGACCAAAGCCCCGAAAGCCGCGCTTATTTGTCGGCGTTTGAGGAAACCAGCTGGTTCGGGCAACGCCCACCGATATTGGGTGCAGATGCGCTGGATCAACGCATGGTCAGTGGCGAACTGGCACTGGCGCTGCAAATCCCGCCGGGGTTTGGTCTGACCCTGCGACGCGGCGAAACTGCAACCATCGCAGCGATGATCGACGGCACCGACACCCAGCGCGCCGGAACTGTCGCCAGTTACGTCAGCGGAGCGCACGCGCATGTCTTGTCCCAAGGTATTGGCGGCGCATTGGCGCTAAACGTGCTGGCCATACCCCGCGCACCGGATCAGGCCCCGCCAGCCCAATTGGTACCGCGCTTTCGTTACAATCCGGCGATGGAGAGCCTGCCCGCAATCGGCCCCTCGATCCCGCCGCTGTTGTTGCTGTTGTTTCCAGCCATCCTGATGGCAGTCAGCGTGGCGCGTGAAAAGGAAATCGGTACCATCACCAATTTCTACGTCACCCCGACCAACCGCGTTGAATTTCTGGTGGGCAAGCAACTGGTCTATATCGGCATCAGCCTGCTGAACATTGCGATCATGACAGCGCTGGTGGTGACGGTGCTGGATGTGCCATTGCGGGGTGATCCGATGACCTTGGTGTTTGGCGCTATGTTGTATGCGGTAGCGGCCACGGGGTTCGGGCTGATCGTGTCGTCCCTTGCCAGCACGCAGGTCACGGCGGTGTTTGCCGCCGCCATTCTGTCGGTGATGCCGACGTTGCAGTTTTCCGGCATGATCACACCGGTTTCTTCACTGGAGGGCGCGGCGCAGATCATGGGCACCCTGTGGCCAACCACATGGTATATGGGCATCAGTGTTGGCGTGTTCACCAAAGGGCTGGGGTTGGCTGAACTGTCGGGCCACCTGATGAAGCTGGCGGTGTTTGGCCCCGTGTTCATCACATTGGCCGTGCTGGCCCTGCGCAAGCAGGAGCGATGATCATGCGGCGTCTGACAAACATCTTCTGGCTTTCAGGTAAGGAACTGAAAAGTGTTCTGGGCGATCCGGTGATGGTGATCCTGATCCTGTGGTCCTTTGTGGTGGCGGTGCTGCTAGAGGCAAGCGGGGCCGGCGATACCGTTTATAACGCCGCCATCGCCATTCTGGACGAGGATGGCACCACCCTGACCCGGCATCTGACCAGCGCGCTGGGGCCGCCGTGGTTCCAGCCACCTGTCACGATCACACCCGATCAGGTCAGCACCGAGATGGACGCGGGACGCATCATGTTTGTCCTTAGTTTCCCGCCCGGGTTCGAGGCCGATGTGATTGCCGGGCTTAGCCCCGTGGCACAGCTCGAGGTCGATGCAACGGCCGTGTCGCAAGCGCAACTGGGCACCGATTACATCGCCAATATCCTGCAGGCTGAAACCCGCGCCTTCCTGTCTGGCAGCCCCGCAGCACCGGACCCCGCGATTGCGCTGGAGTTGCGCCGCGCCTTTAACCCCAATGGCAATCCGGTCTGGTTCAAGGCGGTGTCATCCTTGCTGACCATCGCCCTGACAGGGGCCGCCGTGCTGCGCGAACGCGAAACCGGTACCATTGAACATTTTATGGTGATGCCCCTGACCCCGATCGAAATTGCCATATCCAAGGTTCTGGCCAATGTGGTCGTGGTGCTGGCAGCCTTTACCGTGTCACTGGTTCTGGTGGTACAAGAAGCGTTGCAGGTGCCTGTCACCGGATCGGTGCCGCTGTTGCTGATGGGCACGGCGATTTATCTGGGGGCGGCTGCGACCATCGGCATGTTTCTGGGCACATTGGCCCGCAGTATGGCGCAATTCGCGCTGCTGGTGATCATGGTGATCATTCCGTTCATTATGCTATCGGGCGGCATGGGAGCGATTGAAAGCCAACCCGATGTAGTCCAGCGGTTAACCAATGTGCTGCCTTCGCGCCATTTTCTGTCGTTCGCCAAGGCCGTGGTGTTTCGAGGCGCAGGCCTCGGGGCGGTCTGGCCCCAGCTGTTGTTGATGGCAGGGTTGGGGATTGGGTTTTCATAGCCAGCCTTGCGCTGTTCCGCCGCTCGATGAGTTTGTAACCGCGCCAGTTGATAAATACCTGCACCGGCACACGTGCACCTTTCACGACGCTGGGTTGCAGGAACTAGCCCCCTTCAAGCGCAATATCTGATATATTGAGGTCACCTTATTACACTTTACTCGAACAATTTTAGCGGTCAAATGACAACGTTGCTTCCGCAAAATCTGACCTCTTAACGTCCGCTATACGGCTCCATCACGGCGCGTAGGCGGCGAAAAAACCCCAGATTTTCGGGCTGATTTTTTGAATAGATATGATCCTGATGATTATAGGGGTTCACCTCGGGCGCTATCTGGCTATTTCGCAGCTCAGGGGCAAGTGCCGGATTATCGTGCAGCGCCTTATCCGCAAAATAGAAATTGATTGTGTCAAGCCGAAACCCGCCCACCCCCCGCTCCAACCAAAAGCGGGCCACATCCAGCAGGCTTTCTTGAACCTCTGGTTCGTGGAAATTCAGATCGGGCTGGGAGGCTAGAAAATTATGCAAATAATACTGGCAACGCCGCGGGTCCCAATGCCATGCGGGCCCGCCAAAAATTGACAACCAGTTGTTGGGGGGTGTTCCGTCAGGTTTGGCATCAGCCCAAACATACCAATTGGATTTCACATTATCGCTACTTTTGCGGCTTTCGAAAAACCAAGGATGCTGGTCAGCGGTGTGACTCAGCACCAAATCAATCATTACCTTATCGGAACGCTAGGGAAATGCTCGTTAACAACAATCCTCCCACGGCTTTTCTGGTGTCGTCCATACTGACGGAAATTGGTGTTCGTCGCGCGGTCGAGGGAAGCGGTCGCAAGCTGGGGCGTGACATATCAATCATCACCCACGACGACGAGTTGTCCTATCTAGGTAACGGGCGCGACATCCCGATTTTCTCGGCGACCCGCTCCTCGGTGCGCTATGCCGGACAGCTGTGTGCTGAAATGCTTCTCGAGATAATTGCCAACCCTGATCAGCCACCTCTACAGAAATTACTTGAAACTGAACTGACTGTAGGAGAGTCAACAGGGCCAGTTCGTGGCCCATTTCCACCGCTCAACGATCTATCTTGAACGGAACAGTTAGTGGTCATTTTTCGGCCCACCCGATAAATTAAGCAGGTCGACGAAAGGCCCGCATGGCGATTGCCGATATTACCACCCAGACGCCAAGCCGGATAACCATTGCGCCAACGGTGCGCATTTCGTAGGCGCCGCCTTGCATCACAACAAACCCGAAAGCAGCAAAGACCAGCGCGGTGGCGATAGCGATGGCAATCGAAAGCTTTAGCCCCCAGCCGAGCATCTTTGCCAAACCGAACGAGGCGGCGACATAAGCAAAACCCGCAAGAAAGTTGAACCACAAGACAAAGGGCACAGCATTGCCGACCTCCTTTTTGCCCGCCAACGCCATTCCACCAGAGTAAATTGTAACAAGGCCAAACAACAGGGCGACAACAATGGCGATCTTTAGGGCGAGACCAACTGGATTTTGGGAAGGCATAATCGGCTCCAATGGTGAGATTGATTGGTTATAGTTTTATAACTAGCAATGATATCGAGGTGTGTCAATATCCGCCTTTGCTACCGAAAACCTGCATAAGAATGGAGAGACATGCAGCTGTATCAACAGCTCTGCCGCCCAGTAAGCTACTTATAAGGCAGTGCCGAAATCTATCATCCGGGCGCGCAATGCAGAATTCATAGACGTCAAATCGCTGCGCATTTCCTTGATCAGCCAGTCACGGATATCTTCTACCAAGGGGCGCATCGGCGTAAGGTTAGAGGCCAGAACGTGATATCGTCGTCCGGTTTTCACCACCTGTGTGCAGGCAGGTATCAGGCTGCCTTCGATGATCATTTGTGAAACCTCGGGCACCCATCCAAGGGCAATTCCTTGTCCCTGAATGGCGGCATGAATGATGCTGGAATAATCTGAAAACATGATGGACTGGTGGCTACTAAGGGTCGACCGCCCCGTAGCATGCGCATATTCATCCAGTGTGTATCTTTGGTTGGGGGCTTCAAGCACAGTGTGCAGGCGCCCTTTTTTGGGCTCGTCAAAGGACCCGTATTCCATCAAGTATTCCGAGGAGCAAAGGGCAAGAATGCGCTCCTCGGCGAATGGCCAGCGGTGGGTGTTTCCCTCTTTCGGGTCAGATAGCCGAATGCAAAGGTCGGCATCTTTTGCCATGGCGTCCACATCATTTTCAAACATACGAAAATCGAGGCTCACAGCAGGGAAATTCATTCTGAAATTTTGCATGCGCGGAATGAACCAGAAATTCACAGCAGCCGTAGACATCGAGATGGATACCTTCTCGTGGCTATCATGTTGTTTGCTTATCTCGCGCAATGTCTCGTTTATCGCGTTAAATGATGTGGATGTCGTTCTAAACAGACGTTCCCCGTTTTGGGTCAGATCAATCCAGCGCCCGTGGCGCACAAACAGCGGATACCCCAGATGGCTCTCTAGACTGTTGATGGAGCGACTAACTGCAGGTTGTGTCACATTTAGTTCTCGCGCGGCGCTTGAGAAGCTGCCCAATCGGGCGACAACCTCGAAGGTAAAGAGCGAATTTGTAGACGGTAATTTGCGACGGAGCATGTTATGCTTTCAGATTATATAAGATATAAGTATTATTATACTTCCCTTTCCCTCGCAAGCCTTACACTTTGACGTAGCTATAGAAAACTAGGGAGCTTTAGCAATGAGTGATTCAAATAATAAACAAAGCGATATCAGCAGCTTATCCACAATGGACCAAGAAACGGTCAAAGCTGGCTTGAGTCGTGGCGCGACACGTCGCCAGATGATGGGGTGGTTAATGGCCGGTGGCGCAACGATTGCGGCAGCTGGAACTATCGTTTCTTCGGCAACCAGTGCGCTGGCAGCGACGCCTAAAAAGGGTGGTTTGATCAAATTCGCATCTGACCTTCACGGCCCGTCAGATACGCTTGATCCTGGTCTGAACACATCCACAATCGATTATTCACGTAACCGCGCCCATTATAACGGTCTGGTCCAGTTCAACGATGACACATCAGTGCGTCCCGAACTGGCAGAGGAGTTTTCGGCCAACGGTGACAACACCGAATGGACCTTCAAACTGCGCAAGGACGTGAAGTTCCACGATGGCAGCCCGATGACGGCTGACGACGTGATGTATTCAATGGGCCGCCATTATGGCGAGGCATCTACATCAACCGCTAAAACGCTGGTTTCTGATGTTGCAGAATGGGTCAAGGTTGATAACCACACGGTTAAGGCTGTCATGTCCGGACCGAACGGTGACCTTCCAAAAATTCTGGGCACATCCCAATTCAAGATCATAAAAGATGGCACATCGGATTTCCAGAATCCTGTTGGCACGGGTCCTTTCACACTGAAAGAATTCCAGCCTGGTGTTCGCTCGTTGCACGTGCGTAACGAGGATTACTGGCGCGAAGGCGCGAATGCCGATGAGCTGGAGATCACAGCGATCACCGATAAAGTTGCTCGCACCAGCGCGCTGATCTCCGGTGACATTGATTTGATGCAGGCGCTTGATCCTAAGGCTGTTCCGCAAATTGAAGCTGCGGATGGCGTTGGTATCTGGTCTGTTGCCTCAGGGGCCTACCCGGGAATCTGTATTATGTCCAATTCTGCGCCGGGCAATAACCCTGATTTTGTTCTGGCAATGAAATATATTCAGCGCCGTGAAAAGATTGTGCGTTCGGTCCTGAAAGGCCAAGGTACGATCGGTAACGACAACCCGATCAATGCCGCATATGGGGCTGATTTTTGCGCGGATTTACCAATTCGGGATCATGATTTGGATAAAGCCAAATTCCATCTGGAAAAATCAGGTGTAACCGAGGCCGAAATTCAGGTGGCGGAAGTTGCGCCAGGTATGACTGACATCGTTCTGCTGATGCAGCGTGAAGCACAGAAAATCGGTCTGAAACTGAACATCAACAAAGTGCCGAATGATGGCTATTGGGGTGCTGTTTGGATGAAGACCCCGATGAATGTGACCTCGTGGAACATGCGACCAACAGCCAATGTCATGATGAATCTGGCCTTCGCGCCGGACGCACCATGGAATGATACATTATGGTCGAATGATCGTATGGGCGAACTATTGGTCCAATCGCGTGCGGCCACAGATGCGGCGCTGCGTCACGAGATGTATTGCGAAATGCAGACCTTGATCAGCAACGAAAGCGGCATGATCATTCCAGCGCACCGGAACTATCTGGATGCGAAGTCAGATAAGATCGAAGGCATTACACGTATGCCTTTGGGCTCACTCGGCGGCTACGAGTGGCCAGAGTTTGCATGGCGCACAGACGTCTAGGTCTAGACGCACAAAACACATCGCTGGCCCGAACGATTGGGCCAGCGAACACAACTTGCCAACCTATCTAAAGAGCAAGACGAACCAGATAAATTACGCCAGGGGGAGGCAACATTCATGCAACGCATGGTAATTCAACGCATTATTATCGGGATAATCACCTTATGGGTGGTATCGATAATGGTGTTTATCGGCACATCCATTCTACCGGGTGATGTGGCAGAAATTGTCCTCGGCCAAACAGCAACCCCTGAATCACTGGCCGCTTACCGCGCCGAACGCGGGTTGGACCAACCCTTGTATATGCAATACCTTTTCTGGCTTGGTGGCATGTTGACTGGCGATCTGGGCACCTCCAAGGCCGGTGGCGCATCAATCTCCAGCCTGATTAACGGACGGTTCGGTAACACTATGTTCCTTGCGGGCATTGTCGCGATCATTGCGGTGCCGCTATCGGTTGCCCTTGGTCTGCTGGCAGCGATGTACCCCGGCACATGGATTGACCGGATGCTGACATTCGGCACTCTTAGCCTGATCTCGGTGCCTGAATTTTTCATCGCTACCTTCATGGTTCTGATCTTTGCGGTGAAGCTGCACTGGCTACCGGCGATTGCCCACATCGCCCCCGAAGACAGCCTTTGGGAAACGATGCGGGGGATGGCGATGCCACTGATCACCCTTATCATTGTGGTGGCAGCGCAAATGATCCGGATGACGCGGGCCGGCATTCTGAACGTGATGAATTCGCCCTATATCGAAATGGCAATCCTGAAGGGCGTCAAACGTCGGCGCATCATTTTGCGTCACGCGTTTTTCAATGCCATCGGGCCAATCGTGAACGTGATCGCGCTGAACCTTGCCTATCTGGTTTCGGGTGTGGTGATTGTTGAAACGATCTTTGCCTATCCGGGGCTTGCCAAACTTATGATCGACGGGGTGCAAACCCGCGATCTGCCGCTGGTGCAAGCCTGCGCAATGATCTTTTGTGGCACATACGTAATCTTGATTATTATGGCTGATGTGGCGGCGATCCTGTCGAACCCACGTTTGCGTAATCCAAAGTAGGGGGGCAGGAACATGACAGACGCAACTGCAAACACCGAAGAAAATTCGATCTATGACGAACTGCCCGATGCCCCGCCGAAAAAGAAGATAACCCTGACATGGGTTGGCAAGCTGGGCGTGAGCGTGGTGCTGTTTTGGCTGGTTATGGTTTTTATCGGACCATACATCGCGCCGTTCCACGAGGCGGATATCATGGCATACGACAGCTTTATGCCGATCCTGTCCACAACCGAGGGTGAAGGGTTTCACCTGTTGGGAACCGATTATATCGAACGTGATATATTCTCGCGTATCCTGTGGGGTGCCCGCACAACAATCGGCATCGCCTTTACCGCAACCCTGATGGCCTATGTGGTCGGGGTAACGCTGGGTATTGCTGCCGCTGTTTCCGGTGGCTGGCTGGATGTGGCCCTGAGCCGGGCCAATGACTCGATCATTTCGCTACCTTCCATCATGCTGGGCCTGCTGGCTGTTAACGCATTTGGATCCTCCATCCCGACGTTGATATTCACCGCTGGGGCGATTTATGCAGCATCCGTGTTTCGTATCGCGCGGGCACTGGGCCAAGACATCATGGTGATGGATTTCGTTGAGGCCGCACGCGCCCGTGGCGAAGGCTTGTGGTGGGTTATCACCCGCGAAGTTCTGCCAAACGCCGCGATGCCGCTGGCCACCGATTTCGGTCTGCGCCTTGTGTTCGTGGTGCTGTTCATCTCGTCCCTCAGTTTCTTGGGCTTGGGTATCCAGCCACCGATGGCCGACTGGGGCAGCATGGTGCGGCAAAATCTGGACGGGTTGGGCTATGGTTCATACGCCGCTGTCTGGCCTGCGCTGGCAATTGCGACATTCACCATTTCGATCAACCTTATCGTCGATGATATTTCTGCATCATCCGGCGGCAGCCTTGCAAAGAAGATGATCTAATGACCGAATTATTAGAAGTCAGAGACCTGAAAATCGAGGCGCCGCAAAAAGACGGGTCAGCCATTCCTATCGTCAAAGGCGTCAGTTTTAACGTCAAGGCGGGCGAGGTTGTCGCACTGATCGGTGAATCCGGATCGGGTAAAACCACAATATCGCTGGGCGCGCTGGGCTACACCAAACCGGGGTTGGAGTTTTCGGGCGGCGAAATCTGTCTGCATGGTGACGATATCCTGTCGATGGAAAACAATGATCTGCGCAACTTGCGCGGTCAAAGGGTGGCCTACCTTGCTCAAAGTGCGGCGGCTACATTCAACCCCGCGATAACCATTGGCGAGCAGGTCACTGAATCTGCCGTGCTGCACGGGGTGATGACACAGGCCGAGGCGACCGTGCGTGCCACGGAACTGTATCATGCGCTGGAATTGCCGGACCCTGAGTTGTTGGGCAAGCGGTATCCGCATCAGGTTTCCGGTGGCCAGTTGCAACGCCTGATGGCGGCAATGGCGCTGGTCGGGCGGCCTGATCTGCTGGTTCTGGACGAGCCGACAACGGCGCTGGATGTGACCACCCAGATCGAGGTTTTGAAAGCCTTCAAAAAGGTGATCAAGGAAGAAGGATCAGCCGCGATTTACGTGACCCACGATCTGGCAGTTGTGGCGCAAATCGCCGATCACATTGTGGTGCTGTATTCTGGCGAGGTGCAAGAACAAGGGTCGGTTGACCAGATTATCAACAACCCGAAACACCCCTATACAAAGCGTCTGATGGCGGCCGCACATGCGGGGCCAAAACCCGGAATGGGTGACAAACTGTCTGGTGAACACGACAAGGATGTGGCCAACATTGAAGTCAAAGACATGACCGCTGGCTATGGTGATATTGTTGACGGCAAACCGGCGATCACCGTGCTGCGCGATATTAACATGTCGGTAAAAAACGCGCATGTGGTCGGGGTAATTGGTGAATCCGGTTGTGGGAAATCCACGCTGGCACGGGTTATCGCCGGTCTTCTTCCGGCCGCCCAAGGCGAAGTAATCTTGGACGGCAATGTGCTAAAGGGTTCTTATAAACGGCGCAGCAAACAAGACCTGCAAAAGGTCCAGTTTGTCTATCAGATGGCCGATACCGCGCTGAACCCGAAGCAGTTGATCGGTGATATTCTGGGCCGCCCTGTTGAAATGTTCCAGAACCTGAAAGGCAAGGCCAAGCGCGAAAAGGTGGCCGAACTGTTGCAAATGGTTGAATTACCACTCGAGTTTGAAAACCGCTATCCGGCGGAACTGTCGGGTGGGCAAAAACAGCGGGTCAATCTGGCGCGATCACTGGCCGCATTACCCGAAATTATGTTGTGCGACGAGGTAACATCAGCGCTGGACAGCATCGTAGGATCGAACGTGGTGAAATTGCTGAAACGGCTGCGTGATCTGACGGGTGTGTCTTTCATGTTCATCACCCATGATCTGTCGACAGTCGCCGCCTTTGCCGATGAAATTGTCGTGCTATATGCGGGACGTATTGTGGAACAGGGCCCGGTTGACGAGGTTCTGACACCACCATTCCATCCCTACACACGCCTGCTGATCAGCTCGGTGCCGGAAATGCGTATTGGCTGGCTGGAAGAGACAATGAAGAAACGGGAAATGGCAGTCGGCATCGCGCGCGGTGTGGAAATTACCGCCGTTGGCTGCCCGTTCTATAACCGCTGTCCGATTGCGATTGACGGCACCTGCAATATACAGACACCGCCAACGCACGAACCAAGTGCAGGGCATATGATTTCTTGTCATCACACTGTCGAAGAAATTCTGGAAATTGAAAACTCGCCACAACAGGTTTTGCATGGCTTTGAAAAAGCTGCACCTGATGATGAAACATCCGCTACGGCGCACTAACGATATAGGGGTTACGTGCTATGATTAAGAAAATATTGATTGCAGTAGATGGTTCCAAACACTCGCTAAGAAGCGTCGAGATGGGGTCGCAAATTGCCAAAGGTGTTGGCGCAAAAGTAATGCTGTTTCACGTTGTGAAACCTTACCGTTTGCCTGACAGCCTAAAGAAGCTGGCCAAGGCCGAGCATATGGCGACAATTGACGCCGATTTGCTGATGCAAGGGGCGAAGTATCTGCTGGCGGGGGCAATGGATGTGGCACATGGCGCTGGCCTGAAAGATGTGGAAATCCAGACCAAAGAAGGCCCCATTGCCCGTACGATTATTGATCGCGCAAAATCCTTTAACGCGGACCTGATTGTTATCGGGTCGCGCGGTATGGGCGACATTGGTGGCATGTTACGCGGCGGGGTTTCCCACCGTGTTGAAACGCTGGCCAAATGTCCGGTTCTGGTGGTGAAATAAGGCTTTCACAAAAGGGATAACTCCGTGAATTCTACTGACAATAAAGAACTGCCAATCGTCATCTACGATTGCTTCTCAAACCGCATGTTCGGCGGCAATGTTGGGGGTATCGTGTTAGATGCCGCCATGCTCGAAACCGATCAAATGCAGAAAATTGCCCGCGAGATTAATGCGCCGGTGACGGGGTTCATCACCGCGCAAAATGGCAACGAGGTTTCGGCGCGGTTTTTCATGCCTGGCGCTGAAATTGCGATGTGCGGCCATGTGACCGTGGGGTTGTTCACACACCTGTCGCAAGGGACGCAGGGGCAAAGTGAATTTGTGCTAAAGGCACAGGCGGGCGATGTTCCGGTTCGGGTTGATGCGCAGGCTGGAGATTTACCGAATGTGATGATGCAGCTATCGCCTCCGTCTGTTGTTGATAGTGACGTCGATCTTGACGCGCTTGCAGAGGCGCTAAATGTGCCGGCTACGGCGATTGGTGCGAAGGCTCCCGTTGATATGGCCGATGCGGGGCTAAAGCATTTATGCGTGCACTTTGCCAGCCTGTCCGAGGTTCAAGCGCTGGCCCCTGATTTTCAAAAACTGGCCGAGGTTAGCCGCGCCAATGGCGTGCATACAGTGGCGTGCTTTTCAATGGAAACCGAAGATGCGAAAAACACCCTGCACCTGCGGGATTTCTGCCCAACACTGGGCGCGGACGAGGTTCCGGCATCGGGCACCACAAACGGGGCGATGACGGGATACCTGTTGCGGCACGGATTTGTTCCGCCGCAATCGGGGCAGATATTGGCCGAGCAAGGCAGCGAGATCGGCCGCTCCAGCCTGATTTGCAACGAGATCGAGGTTAAGCAGAACCAGATCAGTGACCTGTGGGTTGGTGGCCAAGCCGTCGCCAGCATCAAGGGTGTTTTGACGATCTGACAAGGGAGCAACGCGCTGGATACTCATTCGCAGACAGACCGCATGATCCGAATTGGTGTGTTGGTTCCTTTTACAAACACCAACCTTGAACCAGATATGATGCGAATGTGCCCTCGTGGTGTGTCGGTTCATTTCACCCGTATCGATGGCTATCCGGTTGATGAAATCCCGGCCTCGGACCAGATGCAGGATATGGGCGAGGCGGATATATCCGAGGCGTTACATTTGATCGCTGGCGTGCGGCCTGATGTGGTTCTTTACGGCTGCACATCCGCCACGCTGACACATGGTCTGGATTTTGATCGTGACCTGGCGGGCAGGATTAAAGCAACGACAGGCGCTAAGGCGATCACGGCAGCAGGTGCGATGCTAGCGGCACTGGGCGAATTGGGCGCGAACAAAGTGGGGTTCGCGTCGCCCTATGTTGGCGAAGTGAACACGCAGGCAATCCGGTTTTTGGCGGATGCAGGGATTGAGACCGTAAAATGCACGGATGTCGGAAAAGCATTAAGCAACCATGAGCAAGGCGCTTTAACACCGGATGATGTTTTTGATCTGGCGGTGCGGGCGGATTGTGAAGATGCCCAGGTGATCGTGATGGCTTGCACAGATTTACGGGCAGGCGAGGCAATCAGGAAGATAGAGGCGGAACTGAACAAACCGGTGGTTACCGTCAATCAAGCAATGATGTTCGCGGTAATGAAAGGGCTGACGCCTAATGCTGTGGCGCCAAATTTCGGGCGTCTATTCGGCCAGCTAAAACGCTAAATCCAGACAATTTGAAAGGTTAAGCGTGCGTTTACATCTGCCTGTTATCCCTATCGGTGGGTGAATGAACGAGGTGGTGGAATGGATGCGCAATCAAACGCGCCAGTCATTATCATCAAGCGTAAGAAAATCATCGCAGGCGGCGGGCACCATGGTGGTGCCTGGAAAGTTGCCTATGCTGATTTCGTGACGGCCATGATGGCCTTCTTTATGCTGATGTGGCTGTTGAACGCGACAACTGAAAGTCAACGCAAGGGGATTGCGGACTATTTTAGTCCGACAGTTCCGCTGGCCCGGGTTTCGGGCGGGGGTGATGGTGCCTTTGGCGGGGATAGTGTTTTTACCGAAGAAACGCTGGCCCGTAACGGCACAGGGGCTGCGGTTTTTGCGGCTGCGATGCAGGATAGTACCGGTGGGACATCCTCCGGGGATGAAGACAGTTTATCCGAGGTGGAATCGATGCTGTCAGGCGGTGGTGGTGAAAGCCTCGTAATGGATAATGCGATGAAACACATCGTGACCCGCGTTACTGACGAGGGTCTGATCATCGAGCTGTTTGATCTGGATGATGTGCCCTTGTTCGAGGAAGGCAGTGCAACGCCCACTCCTATGTTGAAAGAGATCGCCAAGATGATGGCCGATGCCTTTGGCATTGTGAAAAACGAGGTTGCGGTGAACGGGCATATCAGGTCGCACCCCATTGTGTTGGCGGAAAATCCGGTTTGGGATCTGTCATCTGCCCGTGCGGATCAGTTACGGCGGCTGTTGGAAGGGGCAGGGTTTGATACGCGGCGTATCCAGCGGGTGACAGGGTATGCAGATCGCAAACCTGCGGTCACAAACCCGATGGCAGTGCGGAACAACCGAATGGAATTGATCCTGTTGCGATCTGATAAGTAGGGGTTGGAATTTACGGGATGAAGGTAATCCCGTGATGCCGGTAAAATAGGTAGCATTTTACTTGTTAGTGCGCTGTTAATGGCGCGCCCTTATTGCTGTTTGTCGAGACCCTATGGGGTTGATGCAGCAGAAAGGCGCACCATGACAATATCTTCTTCGCTAAATGCAGGCGTTGCAGGCCTCGCGGCCAACGCCACACGTCTGGCAACGATTGCCGACAATATCGCAAACTCCGGCACCTATGGTTACAAGCGGGCTGAGGCAAATTTTGAATCCCTTGTAATCAATAACAGCCCCGGTGCTGGTAAATATTCGGCGGGCGGCGTTCGGGCATCGACCGTACGGCTGATCGAAGAACGTGGAGCGTTGGTTTCAACCAGTAATGCCATGGATATCGCGGTTGGCGGGCGCGGGATGCTGCCTGTGACCACGGCGGTTTCTCTTGGCAATACAACTGGCGCCCAACCTTTGATGATGACCACAACAGGGTCATTCCATACAGATTCAAGCGGTGTTTTGAAAACCGAATCTGGCCTCGTGTTGCTGGGCTGGCCTGCTGAATCGGACGGGACGATTTCGACGTATCCACGCGATACGATCTCGGGTCTTGAACCTGTTGTTATCAATGCCAACCAATCTGCAGGTGATCCAACAACAAGAATGAATCTGGGCGTTAACCTGCCCGCAACTGACACGGCTACAGGTTCTTCGGGGGATGCACTGCCATTGTCTGTGGAGTATTTTGGTAACCTTGGCACATCTGAAACGCTGGATATTACATTTACACCAACGGTTCCGGCTGTGGGTTCCTCAAACACATGGACCATGCAGATCACGGATTCGGCCCAAGCCGGTGCTGTAATCGGTGAATATACGCTGGTCTTTGATGATACACGGGCGAATGGCGGCACACTTGCCTCGGTCACAGCCGTTTCGGGTGGAGCGTATAATGCGGCAGATGGCACATTGGCCCTGACGGTCGATGGCGGGCCATTGACCATGACCATCGGCAAAGTTGGTGACCCTAATGGATTAACGCAACTGTCTGATAGTTTTGCACCAACGTCGATCACCAAAGACGGCTCTCCAGTTGGTAATCTGACTTCGGTTGAAATTGACGATAATGGCTATATCAGTGCCACATATGACACAGGATTTATTCGACGGATTTATCAGGTTCCGCTGGTGGATGTGCCGAATACAAACGGCCTGATCTCGCTTAGTAATCAGGCGTATCAGGTCTCGCCCAGTTCTGGCTCATTCTTTCTATGGGATGCAGGCGACGGGCCTACTGGCTCAGTCGAGGGATACGCCCGTGAAAGTTCAACCACTGATGTGGCAGGCGAGTTGACCGCGCTGATCGAGACACAGCGGGCCTATTCTTCAAATGCCAAAGTGATCCAGACAGTGGATGAAATGCTGCAGGAGACAACGAATATCAAACGATAATCGCAAGGGTTGAAGGAGGCTAGACCATGAGTATGTCAAGCGCACTATCCAATGCCCTGTCAGGCTTGACCGCATCGTCGCGGTCAGCCGATGTCGTGTCGTCAAACATCGCGAATGCGCTGACAGACGGGTATGGCAGGCGGGAATTGAACCTATCATCCCGCGTGTTGGGTGGCGAAGGGGCCGGTGTTCATATTGACGGTGTATCGCGCATCGTCGATCAGGTTGTGATTGCGGACCGGCGGTTGGCGGATGCGTCATTGGGGGCATCCTCGACCCATGCAGGGTTCTTGCAACGGATTGAAGATGTCGTTGGCGAACCGGGCACTGCCGGATCACTCTCGGACCGGTTGGCTGGGCTGGATGCTGCCTTTATAGAGGCAGCCAGCCGTCCTGATTCCGAACCACGCTTGCAAAATGTCCTGCGTAATGCGCAAGGGGTGACCGATCATATCAACACAATCTCGCGTGAAATCCAGAACCAGCGCACCCAGGCAGACCAAACGATCTCGCAGCAAGTTGACCAGTTGAACACCACGCTAAAACGGATCGAAGACCTTAACAAAGCAATTCTAACCCAAAACAGCAGCGGTCGGGATCCGTCTGCCTTGATGGATCAACGTCAGCAGCTGGTCGACCAGATTTCATCAATTGTGCCGATGCGTGCCGTGCCGCGGGATCGGGGCCAGATTGCACTGATCACAACCGGAGGTGCGATTTTGCTGGATGGTCGCGCGGCGGAAATCGGATTTACCAGTGTGGGCCTGATTACCGAAGATATGACAATTGGTGCAGGGTCGCTTTCAGGTTTAACCCTGAACGGCAATCCAGTCAGCACCGGAGGGAACGGCATCTTGTCTGGTGGGTCATTGACCGCACTGTTTGAAGTGCGCGACGAACTGGCGACAACAGCACAGGCCAATCTGGACGTTGTGGCCCGTGATCTGGTTGAACGGTTTCAAGACCCCGCTGTTGACCCGACCCTTACCGCCACAGATGCAGGGTTGTTCACCGATGCCGGCGCCTATTTTGATACCGCAAATGTGGATGGGTTGTCTGCCAGACTGTCGGTAAATACGCGGGTTGATCCCGTTGCAGGGGGCGCAATTTGGCGATTGCGTGATGGAATCGGGGCTGCCACCCAGGGCGAAGTCGGCAACGCCACGTTACTTCAAAACCTGTCGACGGCATTGACGGCAACGCAGTTACCCGCATCCGGCAGTTTTACCACTGCGGCGCGCTCGGCCTCTGGTCTGGCGTCTGACTTCCTATCGGTCATCAGCGCCGGACGACAATCGGCCGAGGCAGAAATCGCGTTCTCTTCAATCAAGGTCGATACTTTGAAAACCCAAGAGCTGCAAAATGGCGTCGATACAGATTACGAGATGCAGCAACTGTTACTGGTCGAGCAATCCTTTGCCGCCAACGCCCGCGTAATCCAGACCATAGACGAATTAATTCAAACCCTGTTGAGGATATAGATCATGAGTTACGTCTCGATCGGTGACATGGCGCAAACCTATATGATACGGCGTCAAAACACCCAGTTAAAAACCACCGCCACCCGATTGGCACAAGAACTGTCTACTGGACGTACCAGTGATGTGGCCAAACGGTTTTCGGGTGATTTTACAATGGTTTCGACGATCGAGACGTCTCTGAAATCATTGGAGGCCTATAAAAGTGCATCAAACGAAGCCGCGCATTTCGCAACATCGATGCAGACAGCGTTAGAGAGGGTGCAGGACCAGACCACAGCTGCCGTTTCCGCGTTGTTGCTAACTGGCAACTCAGCCAGTCAAACCCAGATTCAAAATACCGCAAGTGATGTGCGCCAGAAATTTGATGCTATGGTTTCGGCGCTGAGTACACAGGTGGCCGGGCGTAGCATCTTTGCAGGGGTCGCAACGGATGGTCCGGCAATAGCATCAGCAGATTCTATCCTTGCTGATTTGCAGATTGCAATCGCAGGCCAGACCACCGCAGCAGATGTAGAGACGGCAGTGGACAATTGGTTCAACACGTCAGGAGGCGGGTTCGAAACAACGGGTTATCTGGGATCAACCACACCGCTTACACCTTTTAAAATCGGGATTGGCCAAGAGGCAGGCCTGCCAATTACGGCTGCCAACTCTACTGTGCGTGATACACTGAAAGGTTTGGCGCTCGCCGCTCTGGTCTCCGAAGGCGCCCTTGCGGGTGATCTTTCAGAGCAGGCCTTGTTGCTGCGCAATGCGGGAAATGAATTGCTTACGGCCCAAGACAAACAAACCGAAATGCGCGCTGGTGTTGGCACGGTCGAGGCCCAGATTGATACCGTTTTCGCGCAAACCGCATCAGAGATTTCGGGGCTCGAGGTTGTTAAATCCGAGCTTTTGTCAATTGACCCATACGATGCCGCCAGCGAATTGGAAGCCGTCCAGACCCAGCTGGAAACGCTATACGCCCTAACCGCGCGCATGTCGCGCCTCAGCCTTGTGGATTTCCTAAGATGATCAATCGTATCCTTGTCTTCATTCTAACTGTTTTTTTACTGCCTTCGGTCTCGCTGGCAGGGCCAATCCGGATTAAGGACCTAGTCGAATTTGACGGCGTGCGCGGCAATAATCTGGTCGGCTACGGGCTGGTTGTCGGGTTGAATGGAACAGGTGATGGCATTCGAAATGCCCCGTTCACCGAAGAAATTATGACAAATATTCTAGAACGCCTCGGGGTGAATATCACCGGCGAACAATTTCGCCCAAAAAATGTCGCGGCGGTTTTTGTAACGGCGAATTTGCCTCCGTTTGCCCGCGCGGGCAGCCGAATCGATGTGACGGTTTCCGCAATTGGTGACGCAAAAAGCCTGTTGGGGGGAACACTCATTATGACCCCGTTGAATGCTGCGGATGGGCAGATATACGCTGTCGGGCAGGGCACAATTATTGCGGGCGGTGTATCTGCCAGCGGCGATGCGGGCAGCGTTGTTCAAGGGGTGCCGACGGCTGGTTCCATTCCGTCTGGCGCGTATGTAGAGCGTGAAATTGATTTTGATTTTGCCGCTTTGGAGCAGATCAGGCTTGCATTGCGGACGCCAGATTTTACCACGGCTTTGCGTATTGAACAGGCGATCAATAAATTATTCGGCCGTTCGGTTGCGCGGATGCTGGATGCGGGAACTGTTGAGCTGGACATCAAAGCAACGCGCCAAGCTTCCGCAGCACATGCAATCTCGAAAGTTGAGAATGTGTTGGTCGAGCCACAGCGCAAAGCACGGGTTGTTGTGGATCAACGGTCGGGCACAATCGTTCTGGGCGAAGATGTGCGCATTTCGCGCGTGGCTGTGTCGCAAGGAAATCTGACGCTGCGCATAGAAGAGCAACCGATTGTTGTTCAACCAAACCCGTTTGCAGCGGGCCAGAGTGTTGTAGTGCCCCGCACATCGGCATCCATCCAAGAAGAGCCGGGGATCGGGTTGGCTGAATTATCTGAGGGAACATCCCTGTCCGAGGTGATCGCAGGACTGAATGCGCTGGGCGTATCCCCCCGGGATATGATCGACATATTGAAAAGCATAAAGGCGGTCGGTGCCCTTCATGCCGAGTTTGTGGTGAGGTAGGTGTGGCGTTAAAAGTAGCTTCTTACAAGGGCACCTGAAACAAGGCTCCACCCGTCGGCAACAACAAAAAACGCAAGCTTGAAGGGCAGCGATACGATTGCCGGCGGGACCATCATCATCCCCATAGACATCAGAACCGCCGCAACAACGAGGTCGATGATCAAAAAAGGCAAGAAGATCAAAAAGCCAATCTCGAATGCCCGCTCAATTTCGGATAGCAAAAATGAAGGTACCAGAAGCGAAAGTGGCTGGGCTGATGTTTCACCGACGAGCTTTGCGTTGGGCCGCAATGCAACCAGGGATTCAAATGTATCCGGATCAATGCGTGCTGCCATGAAGTGGCGAAAAGGTGAAATCGCTTTGGTGAATGATTCCTCGACACTGATCTTGTCATTGATCAAGGGCTCGATTCCTGTGACCCATGCTTCGGTGAATACAGGCTCCATAACGAAGTAGGTTAAAAACAACGCCAGACTGATGATCAGCATATTGGGCGGGGATTGTTGCAAGCCAATCGCCTGACGCAGGATGGCAAGAACCGTGACAATGAAAGGAAAGCACGTGATCATGATCGCAAGGCCCGGCACAATGCTAAGGACAGTGATCAAAACCAGCAGTTGAACACTGCGGGCTGCAATAGAGCCATCATCACCCAAAGAGATCGAGATTTCCTGGGCGATGGCAGGTGTCGCAAACATGGTTAACGAAACAGCGAAAATTCCAAGCAGGAAACTAAGAGCAACATTGTGTTTCATGGATTATAGGCCGTCCTGAAGGTTTACCACCTCAGTCAGGCGAACCGCGAGCTGGCCTTCCTGCTCGCCATCAAGTTCCTGTAGTTCGCCGCGTGCAATCAAGCGATCCCCGATATATAAATCGACAGGGTCCTCGATCCGCTTATCCAGCGGCAAAACGGCGTTTTGTTCCAGATTAAGGAGCTCTTGTATCTTGGGTCGTGCCTTGCCCACCGAAATAGTAATCTCGATTGGAACCTGACTAAACAGGTTTGTGTTGCTATCCGTTGCAGGAGTATCAGTTTGGGTATCATCCATTGATCGCTACCTTTTCTTGTTGTTCAAAAAACCCATCAACCGATTGGGAAAATCCTGATAGAACGCTTTCCAGATCAATCTGCTTTTCAGTTTGGGCAAAGCGGAGATAAGCCAGACCTTCGGCCATTGAGGGCTCGTCAATGATCGTGATATCTAGGCTGTCTTGGGTCTCGAGAAGCCGCTCAAGTGACAGACGATTGGACGGAGAAATCACAATCTGAATTCCAGCTTCGGTCTGAGTTTGTGAAACGGCCAAAACCTCGTCAACAATGATTTGCGACAGATTATCGGACGCAAGTTTGGGAAGAACCTTTGAGACCATTTCCTTTAACAATGGTTCGAGAGATCCAAGGATTTGCCCACGTGCCTGATGATAGGTGAACGACAGCTCCTGCAAATTACGCGCAAAATCAGCGGCCACTCGGGACTGCTCTTCGGATTGGGCCGCAGCAGCATCATCCCAACCGGCCTTATACCCCTGCTCGAATGCTTCTAACCGGTGTTCTTCCAGACTGGTGTTCGTTGCCAGTTTTGGATCGTTTGAAACGATGTGCGTGCTGAATTCTTCTAGTTGAAATATAGACATTAAACGGTTTCCTCGCCTTCTTCCATCCAGCCGCGCAGAACCTCGACGGTTTCTTCCTGCCGTTCTTCAATCATCTCGCGCAGACGCGTGACGGGGTCATTGGATAATCCGCCCATGCCGCCGTCAGCCCCGAAATTACCAATCGCTGCCGTATTCATTTCAGGCATTTGAAAATCAGAAACGGTGGCCATTGCGGGTGGCGTAAAGCTCCCGTCATCAATCTCGCCGGTTAAGGCGGGCAAGGAGGAAGCGGCATTGCCGATCGTATCAGGGAAAGGTGCCGCCGGAATCGGATTTGCGGGAGGCGCAAGTTCGGCCACGGCGGGGGATGGTTTACTATTCAGAATTGGCCGCACAACAAACAGCCCAAGGATCAGCGAAACAATACCAAGCACAGCGATCTGGATGATCGACATCACATTAAGGTTTAGTGATTGCATAAAAGATGGCGCAGCAGCACTACCCTGCTCGGCAATCGGTTGAAACTCCATCGATTTGAGGGTGATCACGTCACCTCGCGCCTCGTCAAACCCTACGGCAGCGGCCACAAGATCACGCAAGCCACCCATTTCCTCTTCGCTACGAGGTGTGAAAACCTGCGCGCCGGTGCTGTCAATCTGCTGTGTTCCATCAACCAGAACAGCCACCGTCAGGCGTTTGATTGCACCCGGAGATTTGACAATTTCCCGCTGGGTTTCTGAGACTTCATAGTTCACCCGCTCGCGGGTTTCGCTATTCTGGCTAGAGGAATTTGAATCACTGCCACCATCGCCATCAGGAAGGTTACTGGCTACAGTCACTGCACCGCCCCGCGCATCCTCGGATGCGGTCGTGCGCTCTTCGCTGTCGGTGCTGATCACCACGCGCGAATCAGGATCGAACGTCCGCTCTACAATTGATTCGTGGTCGGTCACCGTTTCGACGCTCACCTCGACCATCACATTGCCATACCCGACGCGTGCTTCAAGTAACCTCTCGACGCTTTTCTTTAGTGCGGTGGCGCGATCGCCGCTGCCACCCACGCCAGATGCAGCACCATCGGCCGCCAATATCAATCCGCCCTGGGCATCAATAATCGCAACATCCTCGGGCATTAATCCGGCAACGGCCGAGGACACGAGAAATTTTAGCGCCTTCGCATGGGTGGCGGTTAGCGTGCCGGAAGATGTGGTGACAGTGACCGATGCAGTTGCCGAAATTTCGCGCCGGAATGGTTGTGATGACGGGCTGGCGATATGCACGCGTGCGCCGCGAATATGCGGGCTGGATATAATTGTGCGGGCCAATTCACCTTCTTTTGCCCGCCAGTATGCGGCATCGAACATTTGCGATGTGGTGCCAAAGCCGGACAACGAATCAAGTAGTTCGTAGCCCGCGGAATTATTGGCAGGCAGCCCTTCGCTGGCCAATGTCATACGCAACTCGTCCCGCCTACTGCTGTCAACAAAGATGGTCCCGCCCCGCACCTCGTAGGATACGCCGCGCTGTTCCAGCGTGGCCACAACCTCGCCCGCGGCGCTGCTTTCCAGCCCCGCGTATAACAGTGACATTCCCGGCGCAGTTGCCATGCGTGAAAGCGCCAGAACGGTTGCGAACATCGCAACGGTGGCAAGCACAACAATAATGCGGCGGCGTGGTTCAAGTGTGGTCCAGACAGACAGTAGCTGTTGCAAGACGTTCCTCCGATATTAGGTGGGCCTTCTGCCCGGACGTCTCCTTATGTTTCGCCGAACAGGCTTAATAATCGGTTAGCTCCTGACAGGTATTATAGGGAGGAGCGAAAAACCGGTGTGATTATGGCAGATGAAGCAGAAGTTGAAGAAGACAGCCCAAAGAAAAAGTCGAAGAAACCCTTGATAATAGGGTTGGTATTGGCATTGGCGGGCGGTGGCGGCGGGTTTTTCGCCGTGCAGTCGGGCATGCTTTTTGGTGCCCACGAAGAGGTCGAGGCTGATTCGCATGAAGACGTTGCACCCATGCCGGATGTAGTTTTTGTGCCGATGGACCCGCTGATTATCAATTTAGGCAGCGGGGCAAAGAATCAGTATTTGCGGTTTCGGGCGCAACTCGAAGTTGGGGGTGCATTCGAGACTGAAGTGACGACGTTGTTGCCACGAGTAATGGATATTCTGAACGGGTATTTGCGCGCCGTCGACGTGCATGACCTTGAGGATCCTAGCGCTTTGATCCGCTTGCGGGCCCAGATGCTGAGACGGATTCAGATCGTGACAGGCGAAGGGCGCGTGAAGGATCTTTTGATAATGGAATTTGTGTTGAATTAGGAGGGTGCAATGATACTGATTGCTGATATTTTACTTGTAGCTGGTGCCCTTGGTGCTGCGTTTTACTGTATGATTTTGTCGCGCCGGTTGAACCGGTTTAATGATCTGGAAAAGGGTGTTGGCGGTGCCGTTGCCGTGCTGTCGGTTCAGGTTGATGATATGACAAAAACCCTTGAACGGGCGCGGGGTGCTGCGAGTGATTCGACATCATCTCTGGAGAGTTTGACAGGCAAGGCCGAAGATGTAGCCAAACGGCTTGAGCTGTTGATGGCGTCAATGCACGACTTGCCGGAGCCCGTTGAACACCGCAAAGAACCGAAAAAGGGAGCAAATCCCGAGGCCCTGTTTTTGCGGCATCAGGACAGGATGGTAGAGGCAGCAGAGTGACCAGAAAAAAGAATGAAAAAAAGCGTGTGCGCAAAGGTGGCCGCAGCGCACTAATCCTGATCGCCGGATTTTTCCTTGCGTCGGGGTTGTTGCGGTTAGGGTCTGGAACAGGCAGCGCAATCGCACGCGAGGTCGAAGCATTGCGCCATTCTGAAAAAGAAGAAGTGCATACGCCTGTTGCCTGCGAAAGCGGCGAAGGAATTGGCGAGTTGCTTGCGGTGATAAAGCAACGGGAAGCACGTATCGAACAACAAGAAACGGCGCTGGCAAACCGGATGCAGGCGCTCGCCGTGGCCGAAGTTGGCATGAAGCGGAACCTGACAGCATTGATTGAAGCTGAACAAAAACTGAAATCGACAATGGCATCCGCAAATACGGCGGCCGAAGAAGATCTAGCCCGCCTGACTTCGGTTTATGAAAACATGAAGGCAAAAGATGCGGCGGCTTTGTTTGAGGAAATGGATCCGCAATTTTCGGCCGGTTTTCTTGGCCGGATGCGGCCAGATGCAGCTGCGGCAATATTTGCCGGACTAACGCCAGCCAAAGCATATTCGATAAGCGTTATTCTGGCCGGTCGAAACGCCGATGTTCCAACAGAAAAATGAGAGTTTCTTAACTCTCGTCTGCGAGACTTGCAGCGGAATGTGTCATATTGGCGGAGTGATCTGAATGGTCGGAATTATCGGAATTGTCATGATTTTTGTCATGGTCTTTGGTGGCTATCTGGCGGCTGGCGGCAAGATGGGTATCATCCTTAAGGCGGCCCCGTTCGAGCTGACAATGATCGGGGGGGCTGGCGTTGGTGCCTTCCTGATCGGCAATGATATCCCGCAGGTAAAACAAACCCTCAAGGATCTGGGAAAAGTGTTCAAAGGAGTGACCTGGAAACATGAAGATTATCGGGATTTGTTGTGCCTGTTGTTTGAACTGATCCGGTTCGCACGTCAGAATCCGGTTGGGCTGGAAGAACATATCGAGGCCCCGAATGAATCATCAATTTTCTCGCGCTACCCCAAAATCCTGAAAGACGAAGAGGCAATTGCCCTGATCTGTGACACGTTACGATCGGCCTCGATGAATTATGATGATCCGTATCAGGTAGAAGAGGTTTTGGAAAAACGCATGACTGCGAATATGCATCACGCACTTCATTCCAGCCATGCATTGCAGACTCTGGCAGATGCCCTTCCTGCGCTGGGAATTGTTGCCGCTGTTTTGGGGATTATCAAAACGATGGGCTCGCTAGACCAGCCGCCAGAAATCCTTGGTAAACTAATCGGCGGGGCGTTGGTCGGAACATTTTTAGGTATTTTTCTGGCTTACGGTTTGGTCGGGCCATTTGCAGGTAAGGTGAAAACGATTGTCGAAGAAGACGGCCACTTTTACCTGCTTATCCGCGAGGTGCTGGTTGCGAACTTATACAAGCACGCCACAAACATCTGCATCGAAGTGGGTCGTCAGAATGCGCCAGGACACTGCCGCCCCAGTTATGGTGAACTGGAAGAAGCATTAAAAGCACTCAAGCAGGAAGCGGCGTGATGCGTTTCCTGCTTGCGGTGGTTATTATCTGTTTTCCAACGATGGTTTTCGCGGAGCGTGTTACTGTCCGCTCTGGTGAGCATGCTGATTTCTCGAGATTGGCATTCGAGTTTAGCGGACCAGTTGATTGGGAAATGGGTCGCGCCGAACACGGGTATGAAATCAGGTTAAAAGGGGATGGAACTGTAATTGATGTCTCGGATGTTTTTCGCCGGATTTCTCGTGACAGAATAAAAAGCCTGACAGTTTCCGAGGATAACACGCGTATCACCTTGGTTTTGGGATGCGAGTGCCATGCAGATGCATTTGAATTCAGGCCCGGGTTGCTAGTTGTAGATGTTAAAGACGGGCAGCCATCTGCTACTTCAAGGTTTGAGATTGCATTCGACTCTGGTGAGCTTTCTGCAGATCAGAATATCGGTGCGAGCGCGCCTGAAAATACCCCTATTCATTTTGCCGAAAGTGCACAGGTTTTGCCAGTGGATATTCTTCCGTTTGGGGTGCCGCTTGTGCGGTCACTAACCAGTCCCAGGGTTGGAGTGTTTGTTGAAAATGCCGACGCTGGGAGTCAACTACCAACAAAGCGTGTCGCGGAAATACAGTCTACGATATTACGCCAGATTGGCCGCGCTGCCTCACAAGGATTGCTGGATGCCAACCTTCCACACCCACCAGGCGTGGAGCAAGGTAGAGAAGAACCTGCAAATTTTGTGGCAATAGAAGCGCCGGCACCATCCACAAAACCGCATATCAACATTCATATTGAAAGCAGCATAGATCGTGAGTTTGCAAATTTAACTACATCCGGTTTAATGACGGATAACGGGTCAAAATGCCTTTCCGACGCACAATTTAATGTGGCGAATTGGGGTGACGCAGATTCAGTATTGGCCAGAGTCTCCGAAAAAAGAGGTAATATCTCAGGCGAGTTTGACCAGATTAATGAACGGGCTGTGGAGGATCTGGTAAAAGCGTATATTTACGCGGGTTTCGGCACAGAAGCCTTGGATGTTCTTGCGACATTTGATGTGACACTTGAGGATGAAAATACCTTAAAAGCAATGGCGCGAATTGTTGACGGAATAGCATCTGAGCGAAATCCGTATTTTGAAGGGCAAATTAGTTGTGACACTGATGTTGCTTTGTGGGCTGCCTTGGCAGCGCCATCTTTTTCAAAACAAGACAATATCAATCGCGTCCCAGTTCTTGGCGCATTTTCCAGCTTGCCAGTTCATCTTAGAAAACTTCTTGGCCCTCGCTTGGCGCAGAAGTTTCTTGAATTCAATGACCTTGGTACTGCCCGTTCAATAAGAAATGCAATTGCCCGTGCACCAGGAGAAATCGGGCCGGATTTTCGCCTACTTGAAGCGCGGCTTGATCTGCAGCGAGGCCTTAATAATTCCGCAGAACATGCATTAGAGGAAATAATCGTTGAAGATAGCGCGATTGCACCAAATGCATTAATCGAACTGCTTGAGGCGCGATTGGATGGGAGTGGCGATATTGATCACACGCTCCTTGCTACAGCTGAATCCCATATTTTTGAGCAGCGAGATACAAAAATTGGTGCAGATCTAACGCGATTGATTGCGATGTCTTTTGGTCAGACGGGAGACTATCAAAAAGCACTAGACGCGCTTCAAAAACTGGACTCATTTGCACAATTAGATAAGCAAGAGAAAAAAGAAACTTGGGA
>Ga0190303_1000134_pt1 | contig 30570 bp, 27 predicted proteins | sample 48700701_MG_FD_161672 | JGI IMG/M metagenome (GOLD analysis project Ga0190303, IMG submission 161672) | Hydrothermal vent sediment bacterial communities from Southern Trench, Guaymas Basin, Mexico - 4870-07-0-1_MG | ecosystem: Environmental > Aquatic > Marine > Hydrothermal vents > Sediment ... | reverse complement strand
GAATATGTTAAGAATCAAGGATTAGAAAAGGAGTATGAAGTTCTACACAAAGATATACAGTTAAACTTATTCTAATAATAATGCCCCGTGGGCTTGCCCCGGGGATTATTTACTATAAAAATCTAATACTAAATTTTTATTATTTTCCCAGCCAATAGGAGAGGCAACTTCCATAATATCATGGCCTTCCCATAAACCATTAGCATCTCTAAAAGTTTTAATACCACTTTCAGCACTAATACCTGCACCTGTAAGGATTACTATTTTTTTCATATCAGTAATTTATTCAAAAGTAAAATTTTATATTTGAACAAAGTTAATTTTGAATGGTAGATTATAAATTTATTGAATACTTAGAACAATTTGTTACTGAAAAAAGAAGAAAATTATTTAGTAAAGTATTAGATGAAAGAACACGTCACTTTACAGTAGCTATTGAAGATATTTACCAACCACATAATGCAAGTGCTGTTGTAAGAAGTTGTGAAATTTTCGGGATACAAGATGTACATGTAGTTCAAAATAAATATAAATTTTATGCATCAAATCAAGTAGCAAAAGGCGCTCAAAAATGGCTTGATTTTAAACTTTTTAAAGAGAAAGACACTAACAATACGTTAGCTTGTATTGATAATCTTAGAAAAAAAGGGTATAAAATTATTGCTACAACACCGCATAATGATTCGTGTGTGTTACAAGATTTTGATATTACACAAAAATCAGCTTTCTTTTTTGGAGTTGAAAAAGAAGGACTTTCTAAAGATGTGATGGATAATGCGGATGGTTATTTAAAAATTCCAATGGTTGGTTTTACAGAGAGTTTAAATATCTCTGTTGCAGCAGCAATTATTTTGCAAAACATGAATGACAGACTTAAAAAATCTGAAGTGAATTGGCAGCTTAGTGAATTAGAAAAAAGGAAGTTATATCTAAACTGGCTTCAAAAATCTATAAAAAGTATTAAAAAAATTAAAGAATATTATTATTCAGAAATTGCTATTGAAAAGTAATATGTTTAATTATAGCTGTTGAATCACAATTTATTACAGTTAACGTAATGTCTTTTAAATCTATTTCTTCTGTAATTTTGTATTCAATACAAGTATCTAATTTTATTTTGTTCCAAATATCAACATTGCCATTTTTTAAAATTTGAGAAATATCAGCAGTATCAATTTTTCTAGAATTGATAAGTGTTAAAACATCAGAAGAAAATACACGATTTTTAATACGTATATTTTTTAAAATTCGAGCATTTGGTCCATAGTCAAAAGATTTTGTTCCCTTTTTATTCCAAATAAATGCAACAAAAATAATTCCTAAAGTTAAACCACCTAAAAAATAGGGTAAACGCTGTTTAAAAGTCATTCTACAAAAATAATAAATTAATATCTCTAAAAGGTAAATTAAACCAATCTGCCACAGTTCTATTGGTTAAAATTCCGTGGTAAAAATACATTCCTTTTTGCAAACTTTTGTCTAAACGAGCAGCATTTTCAAAACCACCTTCTTCAGCAATGCTTAATAAATAGGGTGTAAATATGTTACTTATTGATACTGAAGCAGTTCTGGAATATCTTGAAGGGATATTTGGTACGCAATAATGTATTACACCGTGCTTTACAAAGGTTGGGTTTTTATGAGTTGTAATTTCGGAAGTATCAAAACAGCCTCCTCTATCAATACTAACATCAACTATTACAGCACCATCTTTCATTTGTTCAACCATTTCTTCGGTAACAATAACAGGTGAACGAGATTTACCTCTTAGTGCACCAATAGCTACATCACAACGCATGAGCGCTTTTTGTAAAGTTTTAGGTTGTATGGTTGAAGTGTAAATGGCTCTGCCTAAATTACGCTGTAAACACCTTAATTTAGTAATAGAATTATCAAATACTTTTACATTTGCACCTAAGCCAATAGCAGAACGTGCTGCAAATTCACCAACTGTACCAGCACCTAAAATAACAACTTCACTTGGTGGTACCCCACTAATGTTCCCTAATAAAAGTCCATTCCCTTCATTATCATTACTCATAATTTCTGAGGCAATTAAAATGGAAGCCGTACCTGCAATTTCACTTAAAGATTTAACAATTGAGTACACACCATGTTCGTCTCTAATATAATCAAAAGCAACTGCAGTAATTCGTTTACTTGCTAGTGCTTCAAAATATTTTTTAGTTTGAGTTTTTAATTGTAATGCTGAAAATAATATGCTTTGTGGGTTTATCAATTTAATTTCATCTAGCGAAGGTGGTTCTACTTTTAAAACTATTTTACACCCAAACGCTTCTTTTACGTCGTATGAAATTTTTGCACCAGCTTCAGAATAATCACTGTCAGAATAATTAGCACCGTTACCAGCACCAGTTTCAATTACAAAATTATGACCTTGAGCAGTTAATGCACCTACAGCATCTGGAGTTAGGCAAACACGTTTTTCTTGATAGTGAGTTTCTTTTGGAATTCCAATAACAAGTTCGCTTCTTTGTTTTTCTATTTCTAAAGTTTCCTCTTGCGGAAGTAATTCGTGTTTGCTAAATGGTGAAGTAGCTTTTTTACTCATTGTTTTTAAGTTCTATGGTTCGCTGTTGATTTTTATTAGTGGTAATTGTAATGCTTACGGAGTTTAAAGGTAGTAAATTTTCAACTTTATTTGGCCACTCTACGAAGCACCAGTTATTACTATAAAAATATTCTTCAATTCCCATGTCCATTGCTTCTTCTTCATTATCAATTCTATAGAAGTCAAAGTGAAATACTTTGTGATTGTTATTAGTACGGTATTCATTCACTAAAGAAAAAGTAGGTGAGCTAACATTGTCTAAAACACCTAATTGTTTAACAAGCTCTTTAATTAGTGTTGTTTTACCAACACCCATTTCCCCATAAAATAAAAGTACCTTATGTTTAGTAGCCAAGAGTAGTTCTTTAGCAATTTCAGGCAATTGTTGTAGCGAGTAATTTTTAATCATACACTAAAAGTTTATCTAGGTACAAATATAGCACATGGAATTATCATTTCCTCTAAAGAAATACCACCATGTTGATAGGTGTTTTTATAATATTTTACAAAATGATTGAAATTATTAGGGTACGCAAAAAAGAAATCTTCTTTTGCAAAAATGAATGAGCTATTTATTGAAATTGATGGTAGCCCAATTTCTTTTGGGTTTTTAACGGCAAACACATCCTTATCTTCATAAGAAAGACTTCTACCTGTTTTATAACGTAAATTTGAACTAATATTTTTATCACCTATTACTTTTGAAGGAACCTTCGCATTAATTGTTCCGTGATCTGTAGTAATAATTAATTTAAGTCCTAAATTTTGAGCTTTTTGAATCATTTCAAGTAGAGGAGAATTCATAAACCAACTATTAGATAAAGATCTGTATGCCTTGTCATCACTTGCAAGTTCTTTAATAACTTCCATTTCTGTTTTGGCATGTGAAAGCATATCAACAAAATTATAAACGACAACAGTTAAGTCATTTTCTTTCACTGAATTAAAATTATCAGCTAATTGTTTACCAGCTTTAAGATTGGTAATTTTGTAATAACTCATTTTTATATCTAACCTTAGCCTTTTTAGTTGCTCTTGTAAAAATTCTTCTTCATAGAGGTTCTTACCACCTTCCTCTGTATCATTTCTCCAATAATTCGGGTGTTTTCGTTCCATTTCTAGAGGCATTAAACCTGAAAAAATTGAATTTCGTGCATATTGTGTAGCTGTAGGTAAAATACTAAAATATGGAATTTCTTCTTCTTTTTTATAGTATTTAGTAATGGTTTGCTCTAAAATATTGAATTGATCGTATCGTAAATTATCAATAACAACAAGTAATGTTCCTTTAGATTTGTTAATTTCAGGAAGTATTACTTTTTTGAATAAATTATTAGATAAAATTGGTGCATCATCAGTATCAAGTATCCAGTCTGTATAATTTTTCTTTATAAATTTAAAAAAGAGGGAGTTTGCTTCTTGTTTTTGGCTTTCTAATATCTCAATCATACCAGAATCGTTTATATTCTCTAATTCCAATTCCCAATAAACTAGTTTTTTATAAATATCTACCCATTCTTCGTATGAATTTACCATGGCTAAGTCCATAGCAATTTTTCTAAATTCTTGCTGATAGTTTGAAGTCGTTTTTTCTGAAACCAATCGAGAATGATCTAAATTCTTTTTTAAACTCAGTAATATTTGATGTGGATTTACAGGTTTTATTAAATAATCTGCAATTTTATTACCAATGGCATCTTCCATAATGTATTCTTCTTCGCTCTTGGTAATCATTACAATAGGTAAGTTAGCACGTTTGCTTTTTATTTCGATTAGCGTTTCTAAACCACTTAATCCAGGCATATTCTCGTCTAAAAAAATGATATCATAATTGTTTTCATTACACATATCAATTGCATCGGCACCATTATTACAAGTTGAAACGGTATATCCCTTTTTTTCTAAAAAAAGAATGTGTGGTTTTAAAATATCTATTTCATCATCAACCCATAAAATGTTTATATCACTCATATTGTTATCTTTGTAAAAACTATTTATAAAATAATTGTTTTGACCGAAAAAAAAACGAACAAACTTAAAATATTAAACGATCCAATCTACGGTTTTATTACTATTCCAAACACTTTAATTTGCGATTTAATAGATCATCCTTATTTTCAGCGTTTAAGACGTATTTCACAAATGGGTTTATCTCATTTAGTGTATCCCGGAGCTCATCATACGAGATTTCATCATGCTCTTGGGAGTATGCACTTAATGCAAAAAGCAATCAGAAATTTAAAATTAAAAGGAATTGAAATTTCTGAAGATGAAGCAAATGCACTTTGTATTGCCATTCTTTTACATGATATTGGTCACGGTGCTTTTTCACATGCGCTTGAACAAAGTATTGTTACAGGAATACATCACGAAGCAATTTCATTAAAGTTTATGGAAGCTTTAAATGATGAGTTTAATGGGCAATTAACTTTAGCTATTACAATATTTACAGAAAAATACCATCGCAAGTTTTTACACCAATTAATATCCAGTCAGTTAGATATGGATAGATTAGACTATTTAAACAGAGATAGTTTTTACACAGGTGTTGCTGAAGGAAATATTAGTTCGGAGCGGTTAATAGCCATGTTAAATGTAAAAGATGATAATTTAGTAATTGAAGAAAAGGGAATTTATTCAGTAGAAAAATTTATTGTTGCACGGCGGTTAATGTATTGGCAGGTATATTTACATAAAACAGGATTGGTAGCTGAAAAGTTGTTAGGTAAAATTTTAAAAAGAGCTAAAGAGTTGTCGTTATCAGGTATAGAATTACCTGCAAGTAAAGCTTTTATTTATTTTTTAAATCATCAAATAAGTGAAGATAATTTCACATTAGAAACGCTTAAAACATTTGCACGATTAGATGATTATGATGTATTTTCTGCAATAAAAGAATGGATTTCACACGATGATAAAGTAATTTCAAAATTAGCAGAAAGTTTAATTAATAGAAAATTACCTAAAATTATTCTTCAAAAAGAACCACTTACAACAACTCAAATAAATGAAATAAAACTAGAAGTTAAAAATGAATTTGGGCTAAGCGATTCAGAGTTAGACTATTTTGTATATCACGGTAAAATACAAAACCAAGCATATGATGTAACTAAAAATAACATTCAAATTTTATATAAAAATGGTGATATTAAAGATGTTACAGAAGCCTCAGATCATTTAAATTTACAGGCATTGTCAAATACAGTTTACAAGTATTATATATGCTATCCAAAGAAATAGGTAGTGTTCAATTTTTTATTTATTTTTGCAATTCATGAAATTTACAGCAAGCCAAATAGCAGAAATTTTAGAAGGGGAGATTGACGGGAATGAAAATGCCGAAGTATACAAGCTTTCAAAAATAGAAGAAGGAGAGATTGGATCGTTAACATTCCTTTCAAATCCAAAGTATACACAATATATTTACTCTACAAAAGCTTCAATTACTATTGTAAATAGAAGTTTTATTCCAGAAAGTAAAATTGATACAACCTTAATAAAAGTAGAAAATGCTTATAAAGCATTTTCTAAATTATTGGAATTTTATGATGAAGTGAAATCTAATAAATCAGGAATTGAAACTCCTTCACACATTAGTGAAACTGCAATGCTTGGTGAAAATATTTATTTGGGAGCCTTTGCATACATCGGAAATAACACAAAAATAGGTAATAATGTAAAAATTTACCCAAATGTTTATATTGGAGATAATACTACAATTGGAGATAATACAACTTTATTTGCGGGTGCTAAAATTTATTCAGAAACCATAATTGGTGAAAATTGTACGATTCATTCTGGAGCAATAATAGGTTCTGATGGATTTGGTTTTGCTCCTGGAAAAGATGGCGTTTTTACTACGATACCACAAATAGGGAATGTTATTATTGAAGATAACGTAGATATTGGAGCAGCAACAACAATAGATAGAGCAACATTAGGTTCTACAATTATTAGAAAAGGGGTAAAGTTGGATAATCAAATTCAAGTAGCACATAATGTTACTATTGGAAAAAATACAGTAATTGCTGCACAAACAGGTGTTGCTGGCTCTGTGAAAATTGGAGAAAATTGTATGATTGGTGGTCAAGTAGGTATAGCAGGCCATATTACTATTGGAAATAATGTTCGCATACAAGCTCAATCAGGAGTCGGAAAAAAAATTAAAGATAATGAAGTACTCCAAGGTTCACCAGCGATGAACTATTCAGATTATTTTAAATCGTATGTTTATTTTAAGAAATTACCAGAATTAGTAGTTGAAATTAATTCATTACAAAAAGAAATTAAGGCTTTAAAAGAAAAATAAATGACTGTTAAACAAAAAACAATTAAGAATGAAGTAACCCTTTCGGGAGTAGGTTTACATACAGGAAATAAAGTTACTATGACTTTTAAACCTGCACCTGTAAATTATGGTTATACTTTTGTTAGAATTGATTTAGAAGGGGAGCCAGTAATTGAAGCAAGTGCAGAATATGTAGTTACAACACAAAGAGGAACCAACCTTGAAAAAAGAGGTGTTTATATAAACACATCTGAGCATGTGTTAGCAGCTGTTGTTGCTTTGGGAATTGACAATATATGCATTGAAATGGATGCTGCTGAACCTCCAATTATGGATGGTTCATCAAAGTATTTTGTGGAGGCTCTTGAGGAAGCAGAAATTATAGAGCAAGAAGCAGTGCGTGAAGAATATATTGTAAAAGATATTATTTCGTACAAAGATGAAAAAACAGGAAGTGAAATTATATTAATGCCTTCTGATGAATATGAAATAACTTCAATGGTAGATTTTGGTACAAAAGTATTAGGTACACAAAATGCTACACTTACTTCTCTTACAAATTTCAAGCATGAGATTGCCGATGCTAGAACATTTAGTTTCTTACACGAATTAGAAATGTTATTGGATAATAATTTAATTCAAGGAGGAGATTTAAATAATGCCATAATCTATGTAGATAAAGAGATTTCGGAACAAACAATGACGAAACTTAAAAAAGCTTTCAATAAAAAAGATTTAACTGTTAAACCAAACGGAATATTAGATAATTTAAATTTGCGTTGGGCTAATGAAGCTGCTCGTCATAAATTATTAGATGTAATTGGGGATTTGGCATTGGTTGGTACAAGAATTAGAGGGAAAGTTATTGCAAATAAACCTGGACATTTAGTAAATACTGTTTTTGCCAAAAAATTGCAAAAAATAATAAAACAAGAAAAAAGAAATAACGTTCCAGTATACGATTTAAATCAGCCACCTTTAATGGATATTCATAAAATAATGAATATTTTGCCGCACAGGCCTCCATTTTTATTGATAGATAGGATTTTAGAATTATCTGACAAGCATGTGGTAGGTATGAAAAATGTGACAATGAATGAACCATTCTTTATGGGTCATTTTCCAGATGCACCAGTAATGCCAGGCGTTTTACAAGTTGAAGCAATGGCTCAATGTGGTGGTGTTTTAGTATTAAGTTCTGTCCCAGATCCAGAAAATTACTTAACTTATTTTATGAAAATGGATAAAGTTAAGTTTAAACAAAAAGTATTACCTGGTGATACTTTAATATTTAGAGCAGAATTAATAACGCCAATTAGAAGAGGAATTTGTCATATGCAAGCCTATGGGTACGCAAATGGTAAATTAGTAGTTGAAGCCGAATTAATGGCTCAAATAGCAAAAAAACCAAAAGAAAAATGAATCAACCATTAGCATATATACACCCCGGTGCAAAAATTGCAACCAACGTAGTAGTAGAGCCATTTACAACAATACATAATGATGTAATTATTGGTTCAGGAACTTGGATAGGTTCTAATGTTACCATTATGGAAGGCGCTAGAATTGGAGAAAATTGTAGAATTTTTCCCGGAGCCGTAATTTCGGCAATTCCTCAAGATTTAAAGTTTGATGGTGAAGATTCATTAGCAATCATAGGAGATAATACAACAATTAGAGAATGTGTAACAGTGAATAGAGGTACAAAAGCTCTAGGAAAAACAGAAATTGGTGATAATTGCTTAATAATGGCAACATCTCACGTAGCGCACGATTGTATTATAGGTAATAACTGTATTTTGGCTAACGGATCAATTATTGCGGGTCATGTTACAATTGGTAACTTTGCAATTTTAAGTGGTTTAGTAGCCGTTCATCAATTCATTCATATTGGTGATCACGCATTGGTATCAGGAGGCTCTCTCGTAAGAAAAGATGTTCCGCCATTTTCAAAAGCAGGTAAAGAACCATTATCTTTTATAGGTATTAATTCTATTGGATTAAGACGCAGAGGGTTTGAAACCTCTAAAATTAGAGAAATTCAAAATATTTTTAGAATTTTATATCAAAAAAATTACAATACCACACAAGCTTTAGAGAAAATTGAAGAAGAAATGGAAGCAACTAGAGAAAGAGATCAAATAATTTTGTTTATCAAAAATTCTCAGAGAGGAATTATGAAAGGCTATACAGGAAGTTAATAATAACAAATAAATTTTAGAGTTTATAAAACACTTTAAAATTAAATTAATAATAAAGCAAATGGCAACAACATCAGATATTAGAAATGGGTTATGTATTAAATATAACAATGATATTTTTAAAGTAATAGAATTTTTACATGTAAAACCAGGCAAAGGGCCTGCTTTTGTTAGAACAAAATTAAAAAGTTTATCATCTGGTAAAGTATTAGATAATACATTCCCAGCTGGAAGAAAGATAGAAGATATTAGAATTGAAACTCGAAAATATCAATTTTTATACCCAGAAGGTGATACGTTTCACTTTATGAATACAGATGATTACAATCAAATTACTTTAGAAAAGGAAACGCTAGATTCACCAGATCTTCTAAAAGAGGGTGAAATAGTTACTGTTATTTTTAATACGGAAGATGATATGCCAATATCTGTAGATATGCCAGCAAGTGTTATTTTAGAAATTACACATACCGAACCAGGTGTTAAAGGTAACACAGCTACAAATGCTACAAAACCTGCTACCGTTGAAACAGGAGCAAGTGTAAACGTACCTTTATTTATTAATGAAGGAGATAAAATTAAAGTTGACACATCAAAAGGTGCATATTTAGAACGCGTAAAAGCATAATAAACATGAAATTTCCTCGTATACATAGTTTAGAAGAAATTGCGAAGTTAATAGGAGCTACTTATGTTGGGCCATCCGATTATCCAATAACCGGTAGTAATGAAATTCATGTAGTTGAAGAAGGAGATATTGTATTTGTAGATCATCCTAAATATTACGATAAAGCTTTAGAATCAAAAGCTTCAGTAATATTAATTAACAAGAAAGTAAAATGTCCAAAGGGTAAAGCATTGTTAATTTCTAAAGATCCCTTTACAGATTTTAATACGTTAACAAACCATTTTAAACCTTTTGAAGTTTCAAACGCTTCAATTTCAAAAAGTGCACTAATTGGTAAAAATACCATTATACAGCCCAATGTATTTATTGGAAATCATGTAACAATAGGCGACAATTGTGTAATTCACCCAAATGTTGCTATTTATGATAACTGCCAAATTGGAAATAATGTTATTATCCATGCAGGAAGTATATTAGGAGCTGATGCTTTTTATTATAAAAAACGTAAAGAAGGGTTTGATAAATTAATGTCTGGTGGAAGTATTATTATAGAAGATAATGTTGATATCGGTGCGCTTTGCACAATTGACAAAGGTGTTTCGGGAAATACAACTATTAAAAAAGGAACAAAACTAGATAATCAAGTTCAGATTGGTCATGATACTATTATAGGTGAAAAATGCTTAATTGCTTCACAAACAGGAATTGCAGGTTGTGTTATTGTTGAAGATGAAGTAACCATGTGGGGACAGGTGGGAACTAACAGCGGAATTACTATAGGTAAAGGTGCGGTAATATTGGGGCAGTCAGGAGTGACAAAATCTGTTGCCGGTGGTAAAACTTACTTTGGAACCCCAATTGATGAATCTAGAAGAAAGCTAAAAGAAATGGCTCAAGTAAGGCAATTAATAAAAAATCAAAAAAAGTAACTTTTATTTCATTCAAAACTCAGAAAAAAATTACTTTTGTATACGTAAAACACAATAATTTAAAATAGACTTCAATGAGCGTTTTAGTAAATAAAAATTCAAACATAATTGTACAAGGATTTACCGGTGGAGAAGGTACATTTCATGCAACTCAAATGATTGAGTATGGCACAAATGTAGTAGGTGGTGTAACACCTGGTAAAGGTGGTCAAACACATTTAGATAAGCCAGTTTTTAACACGGTACAAGATGCTGTAGATAAAGTAGCTGCTGATACTTCAATAATTTTTGTGCCACCAGCATTTGCTGCTGATGCAATTATGGAAGCTGCTGCTGCAGGAATTAAAGTAATAATATGTATTACAGAAGGAATTCCCGTAGCTGATATGGTAAAAGTAAAAGCTTATATAGATAATAAAGAATGCAGGTTAATTGGTCCAAATTGCCCAGGAGTAATTACTGCAGGTGAAGCAAAAGTTGGTATTATGCCAGGGTTTATATTTAAAAAAGGTAGAGTAGGTGTTGTTTCTAAATCAGGAACATTAACTTATGAAGCTGCTGATCAAGTAGTAAAAAGAGGTTACGGTATTACTACAGCTATTGGTATTGGTGGTGACCCAATTATTGGAACTACAACTAAAGAAGCTGTTGAGTTATTAATGAACGATGATGAAACTGATTTAATTGTAATGATTGGTGAAATTGGTGGTCAATTAGAAGCTGAAGCTGCACGTTGGGTAAAAGCAACAGGTAACAAAAAACCAGTAGTTGGTTTTATTGCCGGTCAAACCGCTCCTAAAGGAAGAACAATGGGTCACGCAGGTGCAATTGTTGGAGGTGCTGATGATACTGCACAGGCAAAAATGGCAATTTTAAAAGAAAATGGTATTCACGTTGTTGAATCTCCAGCTAAAATTGGTGAAAAAGTTGCTGAAATTTTAGGGTAATAGAATATAGAATAATATGTAAAAAGCTTCCTTTATGGAAGCTTTTTTTATACAAATGTGTATATTTGATTTATTGAAAATAAAAAACCAAAGTAAAGATTAAAATATGAAACTTTTAGAAAATAAAACAGCCTTAATTACTGGAGCTACGAGAGGAATAGGAAAAGGCATTGCACTAACATTTGCAAAGCAAGGTGCTAATGTAGCCTTTACATACAGCTCATCTGTTGAAGCTGCAAATGCATTGGAAAAAGAACTTGAATCATTTGGTGTAAAAGTAAAAGGTTATCAATCTAACGCTGCAAACTTTGATGCTGCTCAAGAATTAGCTGCTGATGTTTTAAAAGAATTTGGAACTATTGATGTGCTAATTAACAATGCAGGAATTACAAAAGATAATTTGTTAATGCGTATTTCTGAAGAAGATTTCGACAAAGTAATTGAAGTAAACTTAAAATCGGTTTTTAATTTAACAAAAGCTGTAATTAGACCTATGATGAAACAACGTGCAGGGTCTATTATTAATATGAGTTCTGTAGTTGGTTTAAAAGGGAACGCCGGTCAAACTAATTATGCAGCATCTAAAGCAGGTATTATTGGTTTTTCTAAATCTGTAGCTTTAGAACTAGGTTCAAGAAATATTAGAAGCAATGTAATTGCTCCTGGTTTTATTGAAACCGAAATGACTGAAAGTTTACCTGAAGAAAAAGTGAAAGAGTGGAGAAATGCAATTCCATTAAAACGAGGTGGAACACCAGAGGATGTTGCGAATGCATGTGTATTTTTAGCATCAGATATGAGTTCGTACATTACTGGTCAAACATTAAGTGTTGATGGAGGGATGTTAACATAAAAATTATAGAAATTGGAAACCGCCACATTATTATTAATAATATTAGCAGTTTTTACAGCTTTAATTATAGTTGTATTTCAATATTTATTTAAAAAAACGAATAAGAGCCAATTAAATTATTGGCTCTCTTTTTTTCGCTTTATAACTTTATTTTTAATATTAATTTTATTGATAAATCCTTCAATTGAAAGAAAGAATATTGAAGTTATTAAGCCAATATTAGCTGTTGCAGTAGATAACTCCACTTCAATTAAATACAATTCTCAAAATGGTACTGTTAAGAACCTTGTTGAACTGTTTAAAAATAACGAGCGTATAAATAATAAGTTCAATATAAATTATTACGAATTTGGTGCTAATTTAGTTAGATTAGATTCTTTAAAGTTTAACGAAAATCAAACCAATTTATCACTTCCTTTCAAAGAATTTTCAAAATTATATAAAGAAAAAATATGCCTAGTAGTACTTTTAACTGACGGAAATCAAACAATAGGAACTAGTGTAGAATTTTCTAATTATAAAAGCCCTGTTTTCCCATATATTGTTGGTGATACAGCAGTTGTTGAAGATATTTACATTCAGCAATTAAATGTGAATAAATTTACCAGCTTGAATAATAAGTTTCCTGTTGAATTATTTATAAATTATACAGGAAATGCTACGGTTTTAAAAAAACTAAGTATTTATTATAAAGGAAAGAAAGTATATACAAAGCGATTTCAGTTTTCAAAAAATGAAGCTGTTCAAACGGCTTCTTTTTTTTTAACGGCAGAAACTACAGGAAGGCAATATTATAATGCTGCTATTGAAACGTTAGAGAATGAACGAAATACCCAAAATAATATTAAAAATTTTAGTATTCGGGTAATTGAAGAAGAATCAAAAATTTTACTGCTCACATCGGTGATGCATCCAGATTTGGGAATGTTAAAGAAATCTATTGAGAGTAATAAACAGCGTTCGGTTACAATTTCTAAAATTAAGAATTTTAAAGGTGAAATATCTGAATATCAGTTGATTATTTTAAATCAGCCAACTGAAGAATTTGAATCTGTATTTAAAGATATAAATACAACGAAAAGAAATTATTTCATTATTTCTGGGCTTTCTACAGATTGGAATTTTTTGAATAAAATTCAATCTAATTTCACTAAAAATGTAATTAATCAATCAGAAAATTATAGACCAGTATTTAATAAGAATTATGCAAGTTTTTTGAGTGATGCTATTGCTTTTTCTAACTTTGCACCTTTAGAAGATCGTTTCGGAAATGTATCATTTTCAATACCATATAATTCGTTATTATTTCAAAAAATAGGAACCATTAAAACAGACAAACCGTTACTTGCAACTTTTGAGGAGAACACTCAAAGAGGAGCTGTTTTATTAGGAGAAAATAGTTGGCGCTGGAGAATAAATAGCTTTACAGAGACAAAAACTTTTGAATATTTTGATAATTTTATCGCTAATTTAATTCAATATTTAACATCTAGTATTAATAACAAACGTTTAAATGTTGCTGTTAAACCAATTTTCTATGCGAATGAAACTGTTCGTTTTTCAGCAAGTTATCTAGATAAGAATTTCAATTTTGATGCAAGAGCAAAGCTTTGGTTAACAGTAACAAACAAAGAAAAGCAAGTTTTAAAGAAAATCCCATTTGCGGTAGTAGAGAGCAAATTTATTGTTGAATTAGGGACTCTTAATTCTGGGGAATATAATTTTATTGTTACAGTAGAAAATCAAGATGTAGCTACTACAGGTAAATTTAAAGTTCTAGCTTTTGAAGTTGAACAACAATTTACAAATTCAAATGATGAAGCTTTAAAAAGACTTTCTGAAAAAACCAATGGAAAAGTTTATTATTCAAATCAAGAAGAGAACCTTATTGGAGATTTATTGTTAGATACCCGTTTCAAGAGTATTCAAAAAATAAATATTATTAAAACACCATTGATTAATTGGAAATGGATTTTAGCCCTTATACTTTTTACTTTAAGTGTTGAATGGTTTGTTCGAAAGTACTTCGGTAAAATTTAATTTAAAGTGTAAAACGACACTTTTATAAAGATTAACTATATCAAAATCAAAAATTGTTATTAACATCTTATTTTTAATTCAGAAAAAAACTACATATTTACAATGTACAACTAGGAAAATACCCGATGTTATTTTTATGAATAAAACAACAGCTATAATAGTGTCATTTATTATTTTATTTCAAAGCGTTAGCATTGAAGTAGCTGATTTTGGTAAAGTACCTACCCTAATTGAGCATTTTACATGTCATATAGAAACAGGTGATACTTTTGCTGATTTTATTTCAATGCACTACGGAAGTCAATTAAATACTCATAATAACGAACATAATGAGCATAGAGAATTACCTTTTAAACATGAACATTTAGAAGTTCATGTTCAGTTAGATTATATTTTTTACGATTACCATAATACTACAAATTTTGAAGGTAAACGCTTTGTAAATAAAAATTTCTCATACAAAGAACCTTCTTCAGATTTATACATTAACAACCTATTTCAACCACCACAAAAATTACATAGTTCAATTATATAATTAATAAATTTGAAGATTAACATGTTAATCTTCAATAATATACATTATTAACTAATTAAATTATGTTACAAAAAATTATTAAGCTAAGTATTAATAATAAACTTATTATTTTACTTTTAACAGCTGCTATATTTGGTTTTGGTTTGTTTTCATTAACTCAAATACCAATTGGCGCAGTACCAGATATTACCAATAATCAAGTACAGGTAATTACAACTTCAAGAAATTTATCTACACAAGATGTTGAACAATTTATAACCTACCCTGTAGAATTAGAAATGGCAAACTTACCAGGTGTAGAAGAAATTAGATCAATTTCAAAGTTTGGATTATCAGTAGTTACCATTGTTTTTAACGATGAAATGGGTACGTATTTACCAAGACAATTAATTGCTGAGAAAATAAAAACTGCAGCCGAAAAAATCCCTGAAGGATTTGGCACACCAGAAATGGGACCTATTACAACAGGTTTGGGTGAAATTTATCAATATATTTTAGACACAAAACCGGGTTTTAAAGACAAGTATTCTACAATGGAGTTACGAACTATTCAAGACTGGGTGGTTAAACGCCAATTATCAGGAATCCCGGGAGTTGTTGAAGTAAATACTTGGGGTGGTTTTTTAAAGCAATATGAAGTTGCATTAAATCCTGAAAAACTAAAATCAATGGATATTAAGGCTTCTCAAATTATAACTGCTTTAGAAAAAAACAACAGCGTTGCAGGAGGTGGCTACATTGAGAAAACAGGTAAAAGTTATTTTGTTCGAGGAGAAGGAATGATTAAATCTTTAAGTGATATTGAAAATATTGTAGTTAAAAGTATTGAAGGCATTCCAATTTTAATAAAGGATATTGCTAAAGTAAATTTTGGATTTGCCAATAGGTTTGGTGCAATTACAGGGAATGGAGAAGGAGAAAAGGTACTTGGGCAAGTAATGATGTTAAAAGATGGAGATTCAAATAAAGTGATTAAAGCTGTTAAACAACGTGTAGCTGAAATTCAAAAAACATTGCCAGAAGGTGTCTTTATTAATGGTTTTTTAGAACGAAGCGAATTAATTGGAAAAACAACATTTACAATTGCTGAGAATTTAATATTAGGGGTATTAATTGTAATTTTTGTGGTAATTCTATTATTAGGAAGTTTTAGATCAGGTTTGGTTGTTGCTTCTGTAATACCGCTTTCTCTCCTTTTTACATTATCATTAATGTACATATTTGGTGTTGATGCTAATTTAATGAGTTTAGGAGCTATAGATTTTGGTATTATTATAGATGGAGCTGTTATTATTGTTGAATTTATTGCATTTAAAATTACAAGTAATAGTACTGAATTAAATAAATTATCCAAAAGAGAAAGGCAAGATAGCATTGATGAAATTACGTATAAAAGTAGTTCGAAAATGATGACCTCAGCGGTATTTGGACAATTAATAATTTTAATTGTATTTATTCCAATTCTATCATTAAGTGGTGTTGAAGGAAAAATGTTTAAACCAATGGCATTGGCTTTTAGTTTTGCATTAATAGGGGCGATGCTTTTATGTTTTACGTATGTTCCGGTGATTGCATCTATCTTTTTAAAACCCGAAAAAGTAACAAAAAACAATGTTTCAAGGCGTTTAATGAACTTTTTTTATAGTTTATACGAACCAACAATTATATGGGCTTTAAATCATAAAAAAGCAGTGATTTCGGCTTCAATAGCTTTATTAATAGGTACAGGCATACTATTTAGTAGAATGGGAGGTGAATTTATACCAACTTTAGATGAAGGTGATTTTGTAATACAACCAGTTTTACAAACAGGGACATCATTAACAAGAACAGCTGAGATTACAACACAAATAGAGCAAATTTTATTAGAAAATTTTCCAGAAGTAAATCAGGTTGTTTCACGTATAGGTGCTGCGGAAGTTCCTACAGATCCAATGTCTATGGAGGAAAGTGATGTAATTATAAAATTAAAGCCAAAAGGAGAATGGGTTTCTGCCGATTCAAAAGATGAATTAGCAGATAAGTTTAAAGAAAAACTCTCAATTATACCAGGCATAGATTTTGAATTCACACAACCTATAGAAATGCGATTTAACGAGCTAATAACAGGTGTTAGAGCAGATGTCGCTATTAAAATATTTGGTGAAGATTTAACTATTTTGGCTGAAAAAGCGGATGAAATAAAAAGGAAAATAGCTAATGTTGAAGGTGCCGCTGATATTATTGTTGAAAAAATTGATGGTTTGCCTCAAATGACAGTTGTTTACAATAGAAAAAAAGTTGCGCGGTATGGCTTAAATATTCACGATTTAAATCAAGTAGTTTCTATGGCTTTTGCAGGGCAAACAATTGGAAACGTCTTTGAAGGAGAAAGAAGGTTTGATTTGGTTGTTCGGTTACAGTCTAAATTTAGAAAAAACATTGAAAATCTTAAAAATTTATATGTTGACACGCCATCTGGAAATAAAATTCCACTGCATGAATTGGCAAGTATTGAACATACTAAAGGACCAGCAAAAATATCAAGAGATGATACTAAAAGACGTATTGTAATTGGTGTAAATGTTAGAAATAGAGATATGGAATCTGTTGTAAAAGATGTACAACAAATTATAGAATCGCAAGTGAAATTACCTGTTGGTTATACTGTCTCTTACGGCGGACAATTTGAGAATTTAAATAGTGCTAAAGAGCGTTTAATGGTTGCAGTTCCAATTGCGTTATTTTTAATTTTTATTCTTTTACACTTTGCATTTAAATCTATCAAAGAAGCATTAATGGTATTTTCTGCAATTCCATTATCTGCAGTTGGTGGAGTCTTGCTTTTATGGATGCGAGATTTACCTTTTAGTATTTCTGCAGGGGTAGGATTTATTGCATTATTTGGTATTGCAGTATTAAATGGTATTGTACTTATTGAACATTTGAAAGAACTAAAAGCAGATGGGATGGATAATGTGTATGAACGAATTTTATTAGGTACTAAAGAACGTCTAAGACCTGTAATTTTAACTGCCGCTGCTGCAGCTTTAGGCTTTTTGCCAATGGCAATTTCAACCAATGCAGGTGCAGAAGTTCAAAGACCTTTAGCAACAGTAGTTATTGGAGGGTTGGTAACTGCTACAATTTTAACACTTGTTGTTTTACCTGTATTATATGCCATTTTTGACACTAAAGAATTTAAAATAAAAAGAAAAAAGAAATTTAATCCTATGCTAACGTTGTTATTAATTTTAGCACCAATAATTGGATTTTCTCAAGAGAGCAACATTACTATTGAAGAAGCAATATCTATTGGAGTTAAAAATAACAAGCAGCTGAATATCAATAAATTGAAAGTTGTTAAAAGTGAGAAGTTAATAAATGCATCTTTTGAAATTGATAAAACAAAACTATACTTTATCAATGATAAAACTAATTTGGGTATTGATGGTAAGCCACTTGAAACATATGGAATAGATCAAACAATTGAGTTCCCTACGGTGTATTTTGCAAAAAATAAAGTTGCCAAAATTAATTCAAATTTGGAAGGGTTAAATTACGAATTAGCAAAAAATCAATTGATTAAAGAAATATCGAAAGTGTACTACACTATTGTGTTTTTAAATAAAAAAGAGCAACATTTAATCGTGATTGATAGCTTGTATAATTATTTTTCAAGAGCAGCTAAACGTAAATTTGAAGTGGGTGAATCTAACTACCTAGAAATGATCACTTCACAATCTAAACATAAGCAATTTAAAGTCCAATTATCCCAACTTCAAAATTCCAAAAAAATGGTAAATGAAGCGCTAAATTTATTGCTTCAAGCAGAAAATAAAGTAAAAGTTATTGATAATGATTTATCTAAAATTAGTGTGAGAGAATTGGATTTAAAAGGTCATTTGTTGAATAAATACTATAAAGAAAATAAACTGTTTTACAAGGCTAAAAGAGGAGTAGAAACTCAACAATTATTACCAGATTTACAATTCAACTATTTTAATAGTAAGGATGTTGTTTCCAATACATCTGTGAGCAGTTATCAGGCAGGCATATCAATTCCATTGTTTTTTCTTGGAAAGTCTTCAAAAATTTCTGCAGCCAAAATAGATCAGGATATTGCAAATGAATTGCAAATTGTGACAGAATTAAATTTAAATACTAAATACATCAATTTATTAAATGAACTTAAGCAAAGTGAATTAGAGCTTAACTATTATGCAAATAATGGAAAAAAAATGGCTTCAGAAATATTTAAAACAGCAACTCTAAGCTATAAAAATGGAGAAATAGATTTTTTCCAATACATACAAAGCCTTGAGATGGCTAACGTAATTGAAATTAATTATTTGACAAATTTAAATGCATACAATCAAACTGCATTAGAAATTAATTATTTAAACTTATAAAAATGAAATCAATATTATTTAAAACACTTATAATTTTTAGTTTTATTATAATTGCATCAGCTTGTAATTCATCAAAAACTTCAGAAAATGAAATAGCACCTAAAGTTGTTGATGCTGCTGTAATTATAATTACTAAAGCACAATTTGAGAATTCAAAAATGATTTTAGGAACAATATCTCAACAAACTTTTATAGAGGGAATTAAAACAAATGGATATATTGATGTGCCTCCAGCTAATAGAGCTAAGGTTACAGCAATTATGGGCGGTTACATAAAAAATGCTCCTTTATTAATAGGAGATAGGGTTAAAAAAGGACAATTACTACTCACTTTAGAAAACCCTGAATTTATTGAACTTCAGCAAAACTTTTTAGAAATACATGAACAACTTGTATATTTAAAATCGGAGTACGATCGTCAAAAATTACTATTTGATGAGAATATAACCTCCCAAAAAAGTTTTTTAAAGGCAGAAAGTAATTTTAAAACGGCATTGGCTTCCTACAAAGGTTTAGAGCAACAATTAAAATTAATAAATATAAACCCTGAAAATGTAAAAAAGGGTGAAATTACTTCAGTAATAGCTATTTACTCACCAATAAGTGGGAATGTTATAAATGTATTTACAAGTTTAGGTGAATTTAAAAACTCTTCAGAAACATTGTTGGAAATAATTAATAACGATCACAAGCATCTTGAGTTAGTTGTGTTTGAAAAGGATATTTTAGAGGTGAAAGAAGGACAATTAATTCATTTTAGTATTCCGGAATCATCACCTAAAATTTTTAATGCAAATGTACATTTAGTTGGTAAATCTATTGATAAAAATAGAACGGTAAAAGTGCATGGACACTTAGATAATGAAGATGAACCTTTTTTAGTTGGGATGTTTGTAGATGCAGAAATTATTACAGCTTCTACTACTAAAAATGCGTTGCCTGTTAGTTCAATAATTGAAGAAAATAACAACTATTTTGTATTGGTATTAAAAAATAATACTGAAAACGTTTATCAATTTGAGAAAGTAGCAATATCTATTGGAACTAAAAATGAAGATTGGATAGAAGTTATTGAAGGAGATTATGTAATAGTAAATAAACAACTATTGATAAAAGGTGCTTTTTTACCTTTAGAATAGTTGTAATTAGATTCTTATTATAATTTAAATACAAAACAGCATTTAATGAATTCTGTTTTGTATTTTTGTTAAAATTTTAAAAAATAAAAGAAATGAGCAATAACGCACAGTTACAATTACCAAAATCTTTAATGCCTATGATATTAATAGGTATTGTAGCAATTATATTTTTATCAAAATCAACAGTAACTATAGATGCCGGTGAAGCAGGTGTTTTATGGAAGCGATTTGATGGAGGTGTAGTAACAGATCAACCGCCTTTAGGAGAAGGATTTCACGTTGTAGCACCTTGGAATACAGTAATTGTATACGAAGTACGTCAACAAGAGTTATTTGAAAAAATGAAAGTACTTTCTTCAAATGGGTTAGATATTATTTTAGAAACATCAGCTTGGTATTTACCAAAATCAAATCAATTAGGAAAACTGCATCAGGATATTGGAGAAAATTATTTAGATCGTGTAATTAAACCAGCTTTGCGCTCTGCAGCACGTAGTGTTGTTGGTAGATATACGCCTGAACAATTATACGCAAGTAAAAGAGATATAATTCAAAGTGAAATATTTGATGAAACTAAAAAAATATTAGATAAACAGTATATTCAATTAAATGAACTTTTGGTTAGAGATGTTACATTACCTGCTACTATTAAGGAAGCAATTGAGCGTAAGTTAAAGCAAGAGCAAGCATCATTAGAATATGAATTTAGATTGGTTACAGCAGAAAAAGAAGCCCAAAAACAAATTATTGAGGCTAAAGGTAAAGCTGATGCCAACCGTATTTTAAGTGCATCACTAACAGATAAAATTTTAAGAGATAAAGGAATTGAAGCAACGTTAGAACTTGCAAAATCACCAAATAGTAAAATTGTAATTGTTGGTAGCGCTAAAGATGGTTTACCGCTAATTTTAGGAAATCAATAATCTAAGAAGAATAGTTATATAAAAAAAGGCAACCAAACGGTTGCCTTTTTTTATTGCTTATCAATTTCTTTAATGGTGCTCCCTTTCTTTATTGCTTTATGGTTTTCATAACATAATAAAACCGCCTCAATCAATTGTAAATCACTTGCAGAACGTATAAAATAATCGGAGTAATTACATTCGTTTAAAAGCTCGGTCAATTCCTGAGCATCCATATCTAAATACTCCATCATTAATTCTCTATTGAATTTTCCTTCTAACATTTCGCGTAAACTATCATCATTACGCAGTTTTTTTAACTTTCTAAGTTGTTTTGGTTTTTTTCCAAACATATTATACACAAAATCAATTGGTCTAAATAGCGCATCCACTGCTGATGTGTAGTTTCTTTTAACTCTGGTTCCAACTTCATAAGTTTGTGGCAAACCAACAATATGGATACGAGCATACTTATCTTTAGGAACATTTTTTGCATCAATTTCTAGTACACCAACTAGTTTATGAGATTTTACTACAACTTCTGCCATTTGTTCGGTTTTTTCATGCAATTCTATTACTAATTCATTTCCTTTTAGTAAATCGTTGGTAATTTTTAATTTGATAGATTGAAAACCTAAATAAGATACGTAAATTGTGTCGTTTGCTTTAGTAGCTAATTCAAATTTACCTTCATCATTCGCAATTGTACCAATTACAGAATTTAAATTGAATAAATGTGCTCCTTTTAAGGGGACTTTATTGATGTTATTAACTATTTGTCCTTTTAAAAAAACGGTTAAACCAATAGTATTTATTGTGTCATTTACTTTTGGTTCTTGCGAAAAAGCTTTTATAGAAATAAAAAGTAGAATGAAATAGAATATTTTTTTACGCATATGCAATGATACTAATTAATCCTTAAATTTTTGTTAAAGAAAAGTAAAAGATGGATAAGAGGCTTCACATTTTAATGAATAACTTAATGATATTTTTAAAAGTGTAGAATGGTACATTTTCTATCATTTTATTTTTAATGTTAATTCAAAAATTTAGCTGTTTTAAACTGAAGTTTGAATATAGATTAAACAACTTTTATTAAACTTAAAATTTGAGTATTTTTGCCAATATGGTAAAAGAGATTCAAGTTAGAGTGAAAATTCAGGATACAACTAAAGAAGGTATTTTAAAAACTACTGCAGCAACATATTTGAATATTTCTGAAGTAGAAATTAATGCAATTAAAATACTAAGAAAATCTATTGACGCCAGGAAATCTCAAGTAATTTTCAACTATAAAATAGCAGTTTACATACAAGAACAACTTCCAAAATCAGCTAGCTATTCATTTAATTATAAAGATGTTTCAACAGCTAAAGAGATCCACATTATTGGATTTGGACCAGCAGGTATGTTTGCAGCATTGCGTTGTATAGAGTTAGGCTATAAGCCCATTGTTTTAGAGCGTGGGAAAAATGTAAAAGATAGGCGTAGAGACTTACGTGCTATCAATCAATTTCATATTGTAAATGAAGATTCAAATTATTGTTTTGGAGAAGGTGGAGCAGGAACCTATTCAGATGGAAAATTGTATACACGTAGTTTAAAACGTGGTAATGTTCGCAGAATATTTGAAAACTTTGTATTTCACGGTGCTACAGATCAAATTTTGGTAGATGCACATCCACATATTGGAACTAATAAATTACCCAAAGTAGTTCAAAATATTAGAGAAACTATTTTAAAATATGGAGGTGAAATTCATTTTGAAAGTAGAGTAGTAGATTTTACAATAAAAGATCATAAAATTTCTGCAATTCAACTTCAAAACAATAAAGAGATGGTTGTCCAAAGTGTTATTTTAGCAACTGGTCACTCAGCAAGAGATATTTATTATTTATTGAACAGAAAAAATATTGCGATTGAAGCTAAATCATTTGCAATGGGTGTTAGAGTAGAACATCCACAACAAATTATAGATACTATTCAATACCATTGTAAAGGTAAACGAAATGAATTATTACCTGCAGCTTCGTATAGTTTGGTGCAGCAAGTAAAAAACAGAGGTGTATATTCGTTTTGTATGTGTCCTGGGGGGTTTATAGTTCCTGCGGCAACTGCAAATGAAGAAGTAGTTGTGAATGGCATGTCACCTTCAAAAAGGAATAGTGAATTTGCCAATTCAGGAATTGTAGTAGAAATAAATGTAGATAAAGACTTGCATAAATACAATCATTTTGGTGTGTTAAAAGGTTTAGAATTTCAAAAGGATTTAGAAAAAATGGCTTTTAATGCTGGAGGAGGTACGCAAACTGCTACTGCGCAACGTTTAACTGATTTTGTTGAAGGAAAATTATCTAAAAGTTTAAATTCAACATCATATCAGCCAGGTTTAAATTCAGCACCATTACATAGCTTATTACCATCTTTAATTGGAAGCAGATTAAGAACGGGTTTTGAAGCTTTCGGAAGAAAAATGAGAGGGTTTTACACTGCTGAGGCCAATGTAATTGGTGTTGAGTCTAGAACATCTTCACCTGTGAAAATTCCAAGAAATGAAAATCTAGAGCACCCACAAATTTCTGGACTGTTTCCTTGTGGTGAAGGTGGTGGTTATGCAGGTGGTATTGTGTCTGCAGCCATGGATGGTGAGCGTTGTGTAGAAGCGGCAATTAATACGTTAAAAATATAATGAATACTTGGTTCTATTAATTTTACGAAAATTTATTGTTTAAATACGTTTTCATCTAATTCGTTTACAATAACTAATTGATTAATTTAAATCAAAAATCAACTTATACATTTGTATTTAAATTATATTATTAGAATGGTTTTATATCACTCTATTGATAAATTTATTTAGAGGTTGTTTTTGGGGTAAAAAATAATCTTTAATGTAAAATCACTATGTAATAGTAGTGCTTTTTTTGTTAAATAATTTAATAAAGTAGCTTCTTAATAAATTGAATTAGTTTAAAACTTTAATGCTTAATTTTAGTAGAGGATACAGAGCCTCCTTTAGACTGCATAAAGAATTTATCTAAAATTTGCAATTTATTATACAATCAAAATACATTTTAGATAAGAAAAGTTCAGACACCTGTCAGGAATTAGAGATCACCATGTCTAATTATTGGAAAATAGGCCACAGATCTAAGTTGCTGTTAAAAAAATGTATAGAACTAAATTGGGTAGTGTAATGAAAAAAATGATGAACACCTTAATTATGAAAAATCTATTTTTTATACTAATTTTATTTATTACAGCGTGTTTTGTCAATGCACAGCAGGTGGAGTTACAATTCCACTTAATCGATGGAACAACTGAAAAGTCAATATCTGATGCCCATATTTTTATAAACAACTCCAGCCTTGGCACAACAAGCAATATCAATGGTTATTGCGAATTTAGCGTTTTCGCACTGGAAACTCAAGTACTCATTATTAGGCATGTATTATACGAAACACTGTTCCTAAGCCCAGAGCGTTATCACAGTCTAGTAAAAGGTGCTACACTCGAAATGCAAAGTAAAACTGTGAACTTAAGTGAAGTTCTACTCACTGCTAAAAGGGGCAATAAATGGAAGAAGAAATTTAGAAGATTTAGAAAAACGCTATTAGGAGAAGGTAAAGCTGCCGCTAATTGCAAAATATTGAATCCAGAGGTCTTGCGATTCGAGGAAAAGAATGGAACCTTATGGGTAAAAGCGATTGACATCTTACACATAGAAAACGACTACTTAGGATATACCATTCGTTTCTGGCTTGAGGAGTTATCAATCGAAGCTGATGGTTCTACTTATTATAAAGGCAATGGTCAATACATTGACAAAGCAAAAGCTGATGATACGCAGTACATTAAGAGAAGGGAAAAGATTTACACTCACAGCCTACCACGTTTTTTACGAAGTCTCTTGAAAAGCCCTAATAAAGTTGCTTTAAAAGACCTTGGCTACGAACTTTCTTTTGACGAATATGAAGCGGGAGAATTTAAAACCATCCTTAGACCAACAGAATTGAGTGCACTTATTCATCCTGATACGACCATCATAGGAAGTTATCGACTATATTTTTCAGAATTTTTAACAATCAAGCATAATGGGCTAACAGTATCTTCGGATAATCAAGTACAAGTTAACGTCTCCGTTGCAGAACAGCAAAAACTTGGAGCTAGTAGAACTCAACCTCTAGGAGTAAAGGTACAAAATCGAGTTTCTCGACTGTATAAAATTGAACCCTATTTGTTATTTGATAAACGAGGGAATATCATCAATAAATCAGCCGTAAGAGAGTACGGCTATTGGGCGGGTCAACGCCTGGCTTCCTCTTTACCCATTGACTATAATGGATTTTTAGATCTTAATGTAAAGGAGTCAGTTCCAAAGTTAATTGATACCCTGCTTATTTTTCAGAATTTTATTGGATACGATCAGAAAAAAAAGACAGAAGCGTTAAATTTTTTACAACAAAATTGGTCCCAAAGTTATATAGCTTCACTGCTTGATATATTGAGGTTAAGCCAGGATGATTGGCAGCAGAAAGTAATTAGATCATTATTGGACGAGTATGAACCTGCTATTAAAGCTGATTATTTTAATGGTATCCAATGGTTGTGGAAACATACGTCCTCTTATGGAAATTATTATGCTAATTTTAAAGCGTATCTTTATAATGCTCTTGATCCTTCTTTTTATCAATATTTTTATGGAAGAGAGCGCCAAGCTAAAATTCGCTTGGACGAAATTGTTTGGGGAGGTGTGAGCAAGGACGGTATTCCAACGCTAAAATCGCCTACAATGATGGCTGCCACTCAGGCCACCTATCTTTCTGATATCGATGTTGTTTTCGGCCTAGTGATTAATGGAGAGGCTCGTGCTTATCCAAAGCGTATTCTGGCATGGCATGAATTCCTTACTGACGATATAGGAGAACAATCTATTGCAGTGGTGTATTGTACACTTTGTGGGACAGTTATTATATATGACACCGAATTCAACAGCGTTAAGCATAAATTAGGAACCAGTGGGTTTCTCTATCGTTCTAATAAATTAATGTATGACCAAACTACTCAATCTTTATGGAGTACCATCTTGGGTCAGCCTGTAGTGGGGCCTTTGGTCGATCAGGATATTGAGCTATCGATTCTACCTGTGGAAACTACTACTTGGGGAGAATGGAGTGAGAGACATCCAAATACGCAGGTGCTTTCTATTGAAACTGGACATGCTAGAAATTATGCCGAAGGCGTAGCTTACAAGGACTATTTTTCAGATGATGACCTGATGTTTCCAGTACTAAGACTTGACATGCGTTTACCTAATAAGGCTAGGGTTTTCATTCCCCGCCCTAAAAACTTTGCAGCACAACCATTAGCCGTTTCCGTGGAATATTTAAAGCGCAAAAGAATTCATCAGGATCAGATAGATGAGCAGAGACTGTTAATCATTACCGAAAGTAATGGTTCCAGCCGCACCTATGCCATTGATAATCAGCAATTTAAATCATATAAGGATGGGAGATTACTGGACAATAAGGGCGAAGTATGGGAAGTAAAGGAAGATGCTTTGATTGGTTTGGAAAGACAGCGCCTCTCCAGGATTCCCGCACATGAGGTTTTTTGGTTTGCGTGGATCAATATTTTTCCTGAGACGAGAATCATTTATTAATTGCAACCAAGTTATATGATTGTTTGTAATACAAAACGAAGATAGGAGAGTAGGGAATGTTATATGTTGGCTAGATATAAAATATTAATTCATTAAAATATTGAATTACATCGTTTTATATTCTATAATAGTGCACATAACAGGAGTTGAACCTGCACATTCTTTCGAATACGAGCCCCTCAAGCCCGCGCGTCTACCAATTCCGCCATATGTGCAATAAATATGTTACTGTAAACAAAAAAAGTTAAGCAGTAAGCTCAACTTTTTGTGACCTGGCTGGGGCTCGAACCCAGGACCACCTCCTTAAAAGGGAGGTGCTCTACCAACTGAGCTACCAGGTCATTATTCCTTTCCGCAATTGCGAGTGCAAATATACTATCTAAACTTAAGAAAACAAGTTTTTTTATGTTGTTTTTTAAACGATATTTGTTTTCTAATTTTAAAGCACTAAAAAATTATTTATGAAAATTGTTTTAATGGGATATATGGCAAGCGGAAAATCGGCAGTAGGCAGTGTCCTAGCAGGAAGGTTAGGGGTGCAATTTATTGATTTAGACAGTTTTATAGAAGAACGTGAAGGATTAAGTATTTCAGAAATTTTTTCAATTAAAGGTGAAATTTACTTTAGAAACAAAGAGGGTGAGTACTTAAAAGAGTTATTAGATTTAGAAAAGAACTGCATAATTTCTTTAGGTGGAGGGACACCTTGTTATGGGAATAGTCTAAAAAATATTAAAAACAACGCTATTTCATTTTATTTAAATGCATCAATCAATACTATTTTTGAGAGATTAAAAGAAGAAACTTCACAACGACCACTAGTTGCAACAATTGGCACAGGAAATTTAAAAGAATATATAGCCAAACACTTATTTGAAAGAAATCCATTTTACAAACAGGCACATCACACAATTTTAGTAAATGAAAAGAGTATTTTTGCTATTGTAGATGAATTAGAATTACTACTCTAAAACTGCATAAGAGTTGTCCTTCTCGAAAATCACAGAAACATGTTCATGCATTGAAGTAGATAATGAAATACCCTTATAATCCGCTTTTACAGGATATTTTTTATGGTTTCTATTTACAAGTACAGCAGTATGAAATCTTTTTAAAGGCACTTCTAAAAAATGTTTAATTCCGTAGATTAAAGTACTTCCTGAGTTTAAAACATCATCAACTAGAATAAGTGGTTTATTCTTGTAATCAATGGGGTTTAAAGTTGTAGTCACCTTATTTAAAGGGTTTTTCTTATCCATAATAACTTCGCATAAAACCACATTTAAATCAGAAATATCTTTTAAGGATAGAGCCAGTTTTTGTGCAAATACAAAACCATTACCATTAATACCTGCAATAACAATTTCTTTTTCTTTACAATTGTCTTCATAAATTTGATAGGCAATTCTTCTAGTTTTATTTTGAATTTGTTCGTTTGTTAAAATAATGGAACTTTCCATGGAGTCTAATTTCTTTCAAAGATAAAAAACAATTCATTACCAAGTCTAGGTTTGATTGAATTATGACATTTATCTATTGTTTTTATGTTGAAATATTTAGAAAACAATTGTAAATATTCTGTAGAACTTCCACCAAAAGGAGGCCCTTCTTGTGTTAATTCAAAATTAAAAAGCAAACCAGTTAATTTACCATTTGGATTTAATAAGCTATTCATTTTTGCTACATATTCATTTCTTAAAGTAGGGTGTAGGGCACAAAAAAAAGTTTGTTCAATTATTAAATCGTATGTTTTATGATGTTCAAAAAAATTGGTTTGAATTAGTTGATTATCCGGAAATGAAGGCACTCTCTTTTTTAAATTTTCTAGTGGTTGGGTTGCAATATCAATCACATCAACAGCTGTAAAGCCATTATTAAATAAATATTCAGCTTCATAACCATTGCCAGCACCAGGAATTAATATTTTTAACTCTTTATTTTTTAGCTGATCTATATATTCTTTAATAGGTGTTGAAATTGCACCAATATCCCAGCCAGTTGTATTCTCAATATATTTTTCTTCCCAATAATTTTTATGTAAATCGTTGCTATTCTTCTTGTAAATCATTTAAGTCTCGTCTGTCTTTTTTAGTTGGTCTTCCCGTCCCTTTCTTTCTGTAATAATCTTTGGAATACTTAAGCAATTCAAATTTTTCAAATTCTGCTGCAGGGGTACAATCTTTCCTGTACAAATCAACCAGTTTCGCACCAATACGATTTGCAGGGATATCTAATATTTCTAATTCGTAATTAATTTGATTTTTTCTGATGGTAATTTTATCGCTATTAAATACCGTTTTTGAAGGCTTAATACTTTCTCCGCTAATTTTTATATGCCCTTTTCTACAAGCCTCAGTAGCATTATTTCTAGTTTTATAATAACGTACACACCATAAATATTTATCAATCCTCATATTAAAACGTTAAAATTTAACTTATACCTTTTGTCAAAGGTATGAAAATAGTATCTTGCGCACCTAAAATTTAGACTGAATGAAATTTAAATATATCTTTTTTATACTAACTGTAAGTGTTACAATTTTTTCTTGTAAAGATGATGATGATAATTCAAGTACATTTGACGCTGCAGCGCAGTCATTAATTGATGATGAAACCTTAATTGAATATCTGCAAACACATTATTTGAATGAGGAAGATGGTGGAATTTGGACTGTTACAGCTAATGAAGCGCCTTTATTTAACGATGAAAGGCTTAAAATACAAAATATTACAGATAATGATGTTGACTATAAATTATATTATTTAAGTGAGTCTGAAGGAACTTCATTTTCACCAACAAGAGCTGATTCCGTTTTAACAACTTATACAGGAATGTTATTAGATAGTACTGTTTTTGATTCTAGATCAACATTTATATGGTTCTCACTTACAGGTGTTATTAATGGTTGGAGTTATGGTTTTACAAATTTCAAAGGAGGAGATAGAGTTATAAATAATGATGAATCATTCCAATATGAAAATTTCGGAAAAGGAATTTTATTTATACCTTCAGGTTTAGCATATGGTAATGTTGGACAAAGTTTTATCCCACCAGATGCTCCTTTAGTTTTTCAAATAACATTACAAGATGTTAATATTTCTGATGATGACAATGATGGTGTATTATCTTACTTAGAAGATATAGATGGTGATGGTGATGTGAAAAATGATGATACTGATGAAGATTTAATTCCAAATTACTTAGATGTTGATGATGATAACGATGGAACTTTAACCAAAGATGAAGATGCAAATGGAGATGGTGACCCTACAAATGATGATACAGATAATGATGGAATTCCTGACTATTTAGATACAGACAACAGCTAGTTGTAAAAAATATACATAAAAAAAGCTTCTCAGATTTGAGAAGCTTTTTTTATGTAGTAAATAATCCCCGGGGCAAGCCCACGGGGCATTATTATTAGAATAAGTTTAACTGTATATCTTTGTGTAGAACTTCATACTCCTTTTCTAATCCTT
>Ga0190303_1000133_pt1 | contig 30646 bp, 32 predicted proteins | sample 48700701_MG_FD_161672 | JGI IMG/M metagenome (GOLD analysis project Ga0190303, IMG submission 161672) | Hydrothermal vent sediment bacterial communities from Southern Trench, Guaymas Basin, Mexico - 4870-07-0-1_MG | ecosystem: Environmental > Aquatic > Marine > Hydrothermal vents > Sediment ... | reverse complement strand
AGCGTCATTCTGACATCCCAAATGCGCCGTCAGGAAGGCTGCAGTTTTTGTGGAGTGAAGGTCGCGGTCATATAGATCACCCGCGATGAGCAACGCGTGGACATCTTCTTCCAGGCAAAGGGTCACGATCTGCTCAAGCGCTCCGCGCGTTGCGGACCCCACAAGGTCGGAAAGGACCTCATCCTTGAGCGCAAGACTGTGTAAAGGAGCGTCGAGATGAAGGTCCGCTGTATGAATAAAGCGAAACATCCAAGCAGCATAAGCGACAACCATGGGTTTCGCCAAATGGTTTCGGAAATTCTCGACCTTTCGCCTCACCACGTCCATTTCTGTTTTCTCTGATCGCGTGAGAGGATTTGATGTCGCTGCAACCGGTCGGATGCGAATTTCACGAAAAGCCCTTGTTTTATTGGGCTTTCATAGACCGAACAAAATTGCCCCGAGGTTCGCTCGAAAAGAGAGAAGCGGGGGTTAGAGAGCCTGTCGAGGTGATCCGGCATTCTCGCAAGGTCGCTCGCCAGACCTAAACCCCTTTGAAACATAAAGAAAATCACCCCCGACAAGGGGCATATCCGCATTTCAATGAAGGCAAGTGGCGGAGGAGGAGGGATTCGAACCCTCGGTAGACTTTCACCTACGTCGGTTTTCAAGACCGGTGCATTCAACCACTCTGCCACTCCTCCGACATGGGCAGCCATAACGTGGTAATTGTGATTCTAAAAGCGCCGAAATGGCGGGGAATCTCGCCGACATCACTGTGCGCCCTTCCCATGAAACAACTGTATCGCTACTATGCTCTAAAAGCGCGGCGTAAAGCTGCGTCAAAATTCAAGCAGTTGAGCCGAAAAACCGGCGAAGAGCGTTGCAGAGACAGCGCCGATACAAAGAGGGTAAGGCATGACGCAGACAAATTTCACAGCTTGGGCGAAAATTGGGCGATTGTCCCTTTTGACAAGTGTTGCGATCACTCTGGCAGGGTGTGAAGACGGCAAGTCTTTCAATCCATTCAAGCCAAAGGACGGCGGCACCGAAGCGTCCACGCCAGCCAACAGCAGTTCAACCCGACTGGTCGAGCGCGACGTTGAATCGCCCGAAGTGTTTCAGGCGACCGATGACGGGCTGTGGGACGGGCGCCCGTCGCTTGGCGGTGTCTGGGTCGCACACCCTGACGTGGCAGACCCAGAGCGGGTGATTATCCGCAACACAACCAACGGCAAGTTCGTTATTGGCGCGTTGTTCCGCCGCGAGCGCGAAAACCCGGGTCCCAAGCTTCAGATATCATCTGATGCAGCCGATGCGCTTGGCATGTTGGCCGGTCAGCCGGCAAAACTGAACGTAACGGCCCTGCGCCGTGAAGAAGTGGCCGAAGAAGAGCCGACGCCAAGCGGCCAAACGCTGGACGCTCCGGAAACCATTGATGAAACCACGCTCGACCCGATTGCTTCAGCTGCAGCCGCGATTGATGCCGCAGATGGCACTCCTCCGGCAACAAAACCGGCACCTGCGCCGAAACCGGCAGCCACTCCGAGACCCGCGTCTTCGCTGACCAAACCCTATATCCAGCTGGGCATTTTCAGCGTTAAGTCCAACGCCACCAATACGGCTGACAACATGCGCAAGGCCGGTATGGTACCCCTTGTCAAAGAGCAAACCAGCAGTGGTAAAACTTTCTGGCGTGTTCTGGTCGGCCCCGCTGGCAACAGCTCGGATCGGGCAGTTTTGCTGAAGAAAATCAAAGCACTAGGATTTTCTGACGCCTATTTCGTAACCAACTAGCAACGGAAAAACCACCGATGAATTTGCGTGCCCTGCCCCTGATTGCCCTTCTGGTCACGCTTATGGCCTCCCTGCCCTTGCGGGCCCAATTCGACACGCGGGCAACGGCGGCATATGTGATCGACCACACCACTGGCACGGTGCTACTGACCAAAGATCCCGACTTGCCGCTACCGCCGGCATCAATGTCAAAACTGATGACCTTGAATATGGTGTTCGAGGCGCTGAAAGACGGGCGTTTGCGTCTGGATGATAAATTACCGGTCTCGCAACACGCGATGGATTATCAGGGCTCGACCATGTTCCTGAACACATCCGACCGCGTGCGGGTCGAGGACTTGATCCGCGGTGTGATCGTGCTTTCTGGCAATGACGCGGCGGCGGTTCTGGCTGAAGCACTGTCAACAGACGGTTCTGAGGCCGGATTTGCCCGGATGATGACAACACGCGCCGTCGAGCTGGGTATGACCAATTCGCATTTCACCAACTCCAATGGTTGGCCGCAGGCAGGCCACCGGATGAGCGTGCATGATCTGGCCCTTCTGGCGGACCGCCTGATCACCGAATTCCCCACATTTTACCCGCTGTTCGCCGAAACCGAATTTCTGTTTGATGGCCGCGCCCCACAAAATAAAGCCAACCGCAACCCGTTGTTGAAACTGGGCATTGGCGCGGATGGCCTCAAAACCGGCCACACTTCCGAGGCCGGGTATGGGCTGGTCGGGTCAGCCAAACAAGGTGATAGGCGGATCGTCTTTGTGATCTCGGGCATGCAAAGCGCCAAGGAACGTGCCGAAGAGGCAGAGCGCATCGTCAACTGGGCCTTCCGCCAATTTGTCGAGAAAAAGGTTGCAGCCGAGGGCCATATGATCGCCCAAGCCGACGTCTGGCTGGGCGATGTCACCCGTGTTGGCCTGGTCGCGCCCACAGATTTACTGCTGCTGGTGCCCGCCCTGAACCAGAACGCGCTTGAGGCATCGGTCAGCTACCAAGGCCCGATTGAAGCCCCGATTGAAAAGGGTCAGCAGATCGCCGAACTGGTGATCAAGCGCGACGGGATGCCCGACGCCCGACTGCCGCTTGTGGCAGATCGCACCATACAACGCGGCGGCTTTTTGCCCCGCATTCGAACAGCCGCCAAAATGCTGTTACAACAAGTTGCCGGAGGCGCACAGGACCTGTTGTAATGACACGCGGAATATTCATCACATTTGAAGGCATTGATGGCTCGGGGAAATCTTCGCAAGCACAACTGCTGGCCGAAGCCTTGAAAACGCTAGGCCATGAAACCCTGCGAACCCGCGAGCCGGGGGGCAGCGAAGGGGCCGAGGAAATCCGCCGCCTGCTGGTTGAGGGCGACCCTGACCGCTGGTCAGCGATGACCGAAATCCTGTTGTTCACCGCCGCACGCCGCGACCATCTGGAAAAAACCATTGAACCCGCGCTGGCGGCTGGCAAAATCGTGGTGTCCGACCGGTTTGCTGATTCAACCCGCGTCTATCAGGGCGCCGCGCGCGCCGATCTGCGCGATGTAGTGGACCAGTTACATGCCATGATGATCAGCCGCGAACCCGACCTGACATTCATCATTGATATGGACCCTTCCGCCGCCCTGACCCGTGGTCTGGCACGGCAATCCGGCGAGGACCGGTTCGAGGATCTGGGGCTGCAGTTTCAGGAAAAACTGCGCACTGGGTTTCTTGCCTTGGCGCAGGATTTTCCGGATCGTTGCCATGTGATTGACGGGACGCGTGGCATGGACGTTATCGCAGCCGAAATCGCCCAAATTGCAAGCGACTACCTGAAATGAGCGCTGACGACACACTACCCGAGCCCGACCGCATTGAGGGTGCTCCCCATCCGCGCGAAACCCACGCTCTGATTGGCCAGACCAAGGCCGAGGCCGCGTTCCTACAAGCCTACAACTCCGGTCGTCTGCACCACGCGTGGCTGGTCACTGGCCCCCGTGGTGTTGGTAAGGCAACACTGGCGTGGAAATTGGCGCGGTTCCTGTTGGCGGAACCCGCCGATGTCGGGCCTTCGATGTTTGGCGATACAGCAAAACCCACCAGCCTTGATGTGTCCGATGACCACCCTGTCGCGCATCGTCTACTAGCCCTGTCCGAACCCCGCCTGTTCCTGCTGCGCCGCGCGTGGGACGACAAAACCAAGAAACTGAAATCCGTCATAACAGTGGACGAGGCCCGCAAACTGCGCAACTTCTTTGCTCTGTCCGCCGCCGATGGAGGTCGGCGCGGGGTGATCGTCGATACCGCCGATGAAATGAACCCGAACGCCGCCAACGCCCTGCTGAAACTGCTGGAAGAACCCCCTGAACTGACCACGCTGTTCCTGATCAGCCACCAACCCTCACGCCTGTTGCCCACAATCCGATCGCGCTGCCGCGAATTGCGCTGCAACCCGTTGTCACCCGACGATATGGCCACCGCCCTGACCCGCGCTGGTGCCCCCTCCGCCAACAACCCGACCGCCCTTGCCGCCCTTGCGGGTGGGTCGGTTGGTGAAGCGCTGCGCCTGACCAATCTGGGTGGCTTGGACACCTATCAGGAAATCGTCGCCCTGTTTACCACCCTACCCCAATTGGACCGCTCCCGCGCCCTGCGGTTGGCCGAAAGCGTGGTCGGCAAAGGCAAAGAGCCACGTTACGATCTGCTGCTTGGCCTGATGGATATGTTTTTGGCCCGCGTTGCCCGCACCGGTGCCAGCGGTGCCCCGGTGATCGAGGCCGCAAATGGCGAGGGCGCCCTAATGGCCCGCCTTGCTCCGACCCACTATGCAGGCCGTTTATGGGCCGAACTGCAACAAAGCCTTGGCGCACGCGCACGCCACGGCAAGGCGGTCAACCTTGACCCTGCCGCGCTCATCCTTGATATGGTTCTAAAGATCAATGCGACCGCTGCAAAGGCAGCGGCATAAAGGGCAAACCATGACCGACACACCGCAAATCCCACAAAAAATCCCGCCGCAGATTACCGACAGCCATTGCCATCTGGATTTTTCCGATTTCGACGATGACATAGCACAGGTTGTGGAACGCGCCCTGGCCGCAGGTGTCACCCGCATGGTCACCATCTGCACCAAAATGCGCGAGCTGGATCAGGTCCGCGCCATCGTTGATGCCCACGCGCCTGTGTTCTTTGCCGCCGGAACCCATCCGATGAATGTGACCAAAGAGCCAATGGTGACGGTTGAGGAACTGGTGGCGCTGGCCGACCATCCCAAATTCGTCGGCATTGGTGAAACAGGGCTGGATTACCACTACACCGCCGACAGCAAAGACATCCAGCAAGCCAGCCTGCGCATCCATATCGAGGCGGCCCGCCAAACGGGCCTGCCGCTGATCATCCATGCGCGTGCGGCGGATGATGACATGGCGCGCATTCTGGCCGAAGAACATGCAGCGGGGGCATACGCATGCGTCATGCACTGTTTTTCCTCCAGCGCTGAACTGGCCAAAGCAGCACTTGATCTGGGGTTCTATCTGTCGATGTCCGGCATCAGCGCCTTCCCCAAATCAGGCGCGCTGCGCGAGATTTTCGCATCCGCCCCAGTGGAGCGCATTCTGGTCGAAACCGACGCGCCCTATCTGGCCCCGCCGCCCCATCGCGGCAAACGCAACGAGCCAGCCTACACAGCGCTGACCGCCCGTATCGGGGCAGAAACCTTCGGCATGGATTACGCCGATTTTGCCCGCCAGACGACGGCCAATTTCGAGCGCCTGTTCACCAAAGCCGCCGCCTATAACGGGGCCGCATAATGGCGGAACTGCGCGCCACCATTCTTGGCTGCGGATCGAGCGGCGGGGTGCCGCGTATTGGCGATGTCTGGGGCGATTGCGACCCTGAAAACCCGCGCAACCGCCGTTTGCGCTGCTCCATGTTGTTGGAAAAAACCGGCGATGCAGGCACCACCCGCGTGTTGATCGACACCTCGCCCGATATGCGTCAACAGCTGTTGGCAACGGGCGTGGATAAGGTGAATGCCGTGGTCTACACTCACGCCCACGCCGACCATGTGCATGGGCTGGATGATCTGCGGATGATCGTGTTCAACACCAAACAGCGGATGCCCGTTTGGGCCGATATGCCTACGCAGAACGATCTGTATGCGCGGTTTCGCTATGCGTTCATCACGCCCGACGGGTCGAACTATCCGCCAATCTGCGACATGCATACAATCGAGGGCGATGTAACCATTTCTGGGGCTGGCGGCGACATCACCCTGACGCCCCTACCCGTCCAGCACGGCCAAATCAAAGCACTGGGATTTCGCATTGGTGGTCTTGCCTACCTTCCCGACGTGTCCGAAATCCCCGACACCACTTGGGAGTTGCTACAAGGGCTGGACATCTGGGTGCTCGACGCCCTGCGCCGCAAACCGCACCCCAGTCATGTGCATCTGGAACGCTCGCTGGAATGGATCAAACGCGCCGCCCCCAAACGCGCGGTGCTGACCAACATGCATATTGATCTGGATTACGCCACGGTGGCCGCTGAAACCCCCGCCCACATTACCCCCGCTTATGACGGCTTGCAGTTGACCATGGGCAAATAATAACGCCAGATAGGACATTCATTCAGGAGCCTCTCATGCGTATTTCTGCATTTTCACTGATTGCCATTCTCGCCGCCACCACCGCACAGGCCGCCCCGCCACAGGTGACCTCGGTTGATGAAGACCTGATCGCCATTGGCGGTCCAGGGGATTTTCTATTCATCGTACGCGAAGTGAAGGGCAAAATGGGCACACCTTCGCACCAGCAAACCGATACCGTGCTGATTGCCCGCAGCAAAGAAACCAATCAGGATGTATACACATGGCCGATCAAACGGACCCTGGACAACGGGCCGGACCACGTTGAAACCGAGGACAATCCGCGTATTGTGACAGTTCCACTTGATATGGCGTATAACCCTTGGCACGTTACCTATATTCATCATGCGCAATTGCCCAACGAGCGAAAAGCCGATGATGACAGCGGGATTGAAGTGTTGCGCAACAAGGATGGGGTATTGATCACCGCCAAGACCCCCGGTTTTGCCTACGGCGCGCCCGATGGCACACCGCAGCGCACATCCTATTGGATCAGCTATGACAAGCTGGCCAAACTGTTTGACTATAGCATGATGGATACCCCCTACAGGTTCCCGCAGTATTACACTGGCGAAGCGGACCCCGTGATAGGCCCACAATTTAACCCCGAGCAGGACTGCAAATTCGACTATTTCGCCGAGCTGTCAGAACAGACCGATGGGGAACAGCAAGCGTTTTGGGCGGCCAAAATCACCTGCCAGAACAACGAAACGGATACACTGGTTTCGATGTATGTCACCCTGCAACCGCTGAACCAATAGCGAGGCCACAATGCGCATTATCATACTTCTTTTTGCAGCCCTGTTTGCGACCACAGCGCACGCCACCCCGCCGCAAATCGTTGGCGTCAGTGAAACCCTGTTGGGCATCAACGACACCCATTTGTTTGTGCTGCGCCGGATGGATGACAACATGGGGTCGCACTACCCAACCCAGACCGATGTGGTGTTGATTGCCCGTAATCGCACAACCAATTCGGATGACCAAATCTGGCCGGTGATGCGGATGATCGATCATGGGGTTTCTTTTGTCGAATTCGGCTATGAAACCCAGGTCGAAACCTTACCCTTGAATGACCGCGTCAACCCGTTTGACATCCTGCTCTGGCGCAAGGCCCGCCCGTTGTTGGACGCACACCAAACTGACCCCACATTTCGCGGCACCAAGATCAGCCGCGCTAAGGACGGGCTGGCGCTGGTCTCTGACAAAGGTCTGTTCCAGCTACAAGACACGATGGTTGCACAGCGCCTCACCTCCAGTCTGAACGCCACCCGCACCGCCCGCCCTGCCCGCCTATTTCATTGAGGGCAGCGAGCGGGGCTCTGATATGTTGCGCGACGTTCAGGTTGACCCGGCGCACGAATGTGATTACGGCGGATTTTATACCTTTTCCGAACAAGTCGAGGATGTGTATGCCGAATTCTGGCTCACCCGTGTCACCTGTGAAAATGATGACATAATGGCCGATATATCAATGTATTTTCTTATCCCGAAGGCCCCATAAATCATGCAAGCGCTGCTCGATGTAATCCTGCCGGTTTTCTTGGTGATCGGCCTTGGCTATACCGCTGTTTGGCGCAGTTGGATCAGTGATACGGGCATCGACGGGTTGATGAAATTCGCACAGAATTTCGCCATCCCGCTGTTGCTGTTCCACGCCATTTCAACGCTGGATCTGGGGCAGAATTTTGATGTCGCCATGCTGTTCAGCTTTTATTTAGGCGCGACGGCGGGATTTTCTGCGGGCCTGTTTGGCGCGCGATACATCTTTGGTCGCCCGTGGCAGGACAGCGTTGCGATCGGCTTTATCGGTCTGTTTTCCAACTCGGTCCTGCTGGGGCTTCCCATCACCGAACGCGCCTACGGTGCGGATGCACTGGCCACCAATTACATGATCATCGCCCTGCACGCCCCGTTTTGCTATGGGCTGGGCATCACCGTGATGGAGGTGGTGCGCAACCGTGGGCATGGCTCGGTAAAAACCGTCAAGGCCGTGCTGCGGGCGATGTTCAGGAATGTGCTGGTGATCGGCATTATGTTCGGCTTTGCGGTGAACCTGACCGGCACCCCGATCCCCGATGTCGTCACCGATGCGCTGGACCTGATCACCCGCGCCGCCCTGCCCGCCGCCCTGTTTGGCATGGGCGGGGTGCTATATCGTTACCGCCCCGAAGGCGACATGCGGATCATCCTTTACATCAGCGCCGTGTCACTGATCCTGCACCCGACCATCGTCTGGTTCATGGCCAGCGCATTTTCCCTGCCCCAAGGCGCGTTTCGCTCTGCGGTTCTGACCTCGGCCATGGCTCCGGGCATCAACGCCTATATATTCGCCAATATGTACGGGGTGGCGCGCCGCGTGGCAGCCTCGGCCGTGTTACTGTCCACGGCTGCGACAATATTTACCGCATGGGTTTGGCTTGGTTTACTTGGGTAATACGCGCATATCCTGTAGTGTGATCCAACCCAACAGCAAGGAAACGCGATAATGAGCTGGATAAAAACCATCCCCTACGCCGATGCCACCGGCAAATTGAAGAAACTGTATGACCGTGTCAAAGGTGCGGATGACAATGTCGACAACATCATGATGTCCCATTCCTTGCGCCCCCACACGATGGAGGGGCACATGGCGATTTACAAATATGTGCTGCACCACACGGGCAATACCACGCCGAAGTGGTTTCTGGAATTGATCGGTGTCTGGGTCTCGGCGCTGAACGAATGTGAATACTGCGTTGAACATCATTTTGCCGGAATGAAGCGCCTGCTGGAGGATGACACCCGCGCTAATGAATTATACGAGGCGATTAAGGACGGCGATGTCGATGTCGCCCCGCTGTCGGATGCGCAGAAGATGGCGCTAGGATATGCCGCGATGCTGACCCTGACACCGTCTGGTGTAAGCGAGGACATCATCGCTGCGCTGCGCAGTGTTGGCTTTGACGATGGGGAAATCCTCGAAATCAATCAGGTCACAGCCTATTTCAACTATGCCAACCGCACGGTTCTGGGACTGGGCTGCAATACCGATGGCGACGTGATCGGATTATCACCAAACAATTCGGATGATCCCAATGACTGGGGGCACACCTAGGCGGAGGGCAATAATTCCTTCAAGGAATTATACTCGGAATTTTTCAAAAATTCCGGTTGCTAGTGCGGTGTGATCCCGCGCAGTTTTTCACTGCGGCGACGTAGCAATTCAACTGTGGCCAGCAACATGGTCGAAATAATCACAAGGATCGTCGCGACCGACAAGATCGCCGGACTGATCTGTTCGCGGATCCCGTTCCACATCTGGCGCGGGATGGTTTGCTCGTCCAATCCACCGATGAACAGCACCACGACCACTTCATCAAACGAGGTGACAAAGGCAAACAGCGCGCCCGAAATCACCCCTGGCAGGATCAGTGGCATGATGATCTTGAAAAACGTGGTGCGCGGATTGGCCCCAAGATTTGCGGCAGCCCGTGTCAGCGAATGGTCAAACCCGACCAGCGTCGCCGTCACAGTGATGATTACAAACGGTATACCCAGCGTGGCGTGAGCCAGAATGACCCCGAGATAGGGGATTTCCCAGCCAAAGATTGACCAATGGCTGATGCCTATTTTCGAATAGAAGAAAAACAGCCCCGTTGCGGTGATGATGATCGGCACGATCATCGGCGAAATCAGCATCGCCATGATTGGGCGCCGATACGGCATGTCAGGTTTAGATAGCCCCAGCGCCGCGACTGTGCCCAGAACCGTGGCCAGAATGGTGGCAAAGAACCCGATGATGACCGAGTTTCGTGCCGCCTTGATCCAGTTCGCGTTTTCCCACGCATCCGCCCACCACGCGCTATCGCGGGCCACCTCGGGCGCGTTCATTCCGAAGGTCAGCAGCAGGTCATACCAGCGGGTTGAATAGCCTGCCGGGTCCAGTGCCAGCATTTCTTTGGTGAAGGTGAAATAGGGCTGGGCGTTGAACGACAGCGGGATCACGATCAGGATCGGCGCGATCAGGAACAGGAAGATCAGCGCACAAAGCGTCAGATAGGTGTAGTGCCAGATTTTCTCCAGCGGGGATGCGTATTTAGGTAAGGCCATATCGTTATCCCAGCTTCAGATTGTCGATGCCCACCAGCCGGTCATACAGCCAGTAGAGGATCAGAATGCCGCCCAGCAACAAGGACGCGAGCGCCGCGGCCATCGACCAGTTTAGCGATTTGGTCATGTGAAAGGCGATCAGGTTTGAAATCAGCGTACCATCGGCCCCGCCCACCAGCGCAGGCGTGATGTAATAGCCAACCGCGAGGATGAAAACCAGCAAGGCGCCCGCCCCGATCCCCGGCACGGTTTGCGGGAAATAGATGCGGCGGAACGCGGTCCAGCTGGTCGCGCCCAGCGAGCGTGCGGCCCGCACATAGGACGGGTTGATCGGGCGCATCACTGAATACAAAGGCAACACCATGAAGGGTAGCAGAATATGCGTCATCGCCACAATGGTGCCGGTCTTGTTATACATCATCTGGATGCGGTTCGCCTCGTCCAGCAGGCCAGAGCCAACCATCGCGTCATTCAACACCCCCTGACTTTGCAGCAGGATCATCCAGCTGGTGGTTCGCACCAGTAGCGAGGTCCAGAACGGCAGCAGCACAAAGATCATTAACAGGTTGGAATAGCGCAGCGGCAGCGTGGCCAGCAGGTGCGCGATTGGATAGGCCAGAATGAACGTAAGAAAGGTGATCAGTAATGACACCCCCAATGTGCGGGCAAACAGCTTCACGTATACGCGGCGGTTTTCCTCGACCCGCTCGACATCGCCGGCCGCATCCTGCGTGCGATCAACAGCCGCCAGATAAAAGCTACCGGTATAAGACGACGACGCGCTGCGCATCACCTGCCACAGCTTGGGGTTTTCCCACTTGGCACTGACCCCGATCAAGGCCTCTTTGAACGGCGCTTCCAGTTTGGCGGCTTTTCGGGCGGCTTGGGTGAACAAGGAGCGCGATCCGGCCAGCCCGTAGTTGATCCGCGTGCCCGCCGACCCCGGGGCCTTTAGGCGTTTAAGTTCGATCAGGTCGGTGACAAGGGCACCATAAGCTGCCTCGTCCGGCACTACCCCTTGGGGGTTTTCGTCAAACCACGCCGCCAGATTGACCATAATCGGCGTGTCCACGCGGGTGCCCAAATCATGGTGGGTGGTAAACCCGTCGTTAAACACAGACCGGTGCAGCATCTGCCCGATCGGTAAAATGAATGTCACAAGGATGAACAACAGCAGCGGCAACACCAGCAAAAACGCGCGGCGACGCGAACGGGACTGGGCGTGCGCCAGTGCCTCTTTCAGCGGTTTGCCGTCAGCCGTGGTCAGGCCGGTTTCAAGATTTGTTGTGCTGTCAGCCATTGGATCATCAACCTATTGGTAAGTGTGGGCAGCGCGCGTGAACCCCGCGCCGCCCATGTCTTTAGCCTAGTTTGCCAACCAAGCGTTGAAACGCTCGTTCAGCTCGGCGTCATGGTCAACCCAGAATTCAAAGTTGTTGACCAGCGCGTTGCCAAGGTTGGCGGCTGCTGTGGGCATATGTGGGCCCATTTCGGTTGTGCCGTCGGAATATTTCCCGACAAGTGCTCCCGAAGATTTACGAGCCGGACCATAAGAGATGTAGCTCGCTTGATCCGCCAGACGCTGTGTGTCGGTGGCGAATGCAATGAACTTCATCGCTTCTTCTTTGTTTGGTGCGCCTTTGGGGATCACGAACAGATCGAAATCAAGGATCTGACCGTCCCAAACCACAACCAAAGGCTGGTTTTCGGCAATGGCAGCGTTAAAGATACGACCGTTATAGGCAGTCGACATCACAACTTCGCCATCGGCCAACAGTTGTGGTGGCTGTGCGCCCGCTTCCCACCAGACCACATCGTTTTTGATGGTGTCGAGTTTGGCAAATGCGCGGTCGATACCCTCGGAAGTGTCCATCAGGGCGTAAACTTCGCCAGCCGGAACGCCATCGGCCATCAGCGCCATTTCAAGCGTTGCTTTGGCAGATTTGCGCAGACCACGTTTGCCCGGGAATTTTTCCAGGTCAAAGAAGTCGGCGATGGATGTTGGGTCGCCGTCATTGTTTGCCGTGTTGTAAGCGAACACTGTGGACCAAACGATGCTGGCAACAGCGCAATCTTGCAACGCGCCATCAATGAAATCGTCCGCAGCAGCAGTGCCATCAGGCGCCGCTGGCAGCATCGAGTGATCGATTTCTTCCAGCAGACCTTCGTCGCACAAACGGATCGCGTCCGAGAATTCGATGTCGGCGACGTCAACCGTCACGTTACCAGCTTCAACTTGCGCTTTGATTGGCGTCGCTGGATTGTCGCTATCGACAGAATTCACAGTGATGCCGGTCTCGGCAGTGAATGGTTTGTGATAGGCTTCGACTTGCGATTTCGTGTAAGCGCCACCCCATGACATGACGGTCACTTCGGCAGCGGTGGCCGCAAAAGCAAAGCCGGTCAGGGCCGTGGTCAGGATTAGTGTCTTTTTCATGTGTTTTCTCCCTTATTACATGAACTTCTCAGTTGTGTTGTCAGGGCGTTATCCGCCCCTATCGTTCAGATTTTTATTGCGGATCAAGGGCGCGCGCGTCTTTCGCATCCCATGCGATTTGCGTGGTTTCGCCAACGACCAGATGTTTGTGGCCCGCGGCATTGGGAACCTTCACGATGAACTCGTCATTGCCATGCACATTCAGGCGGCAACGGATGTGATCACCCAGATAGATCAGCTCCAGAACTTGTGCCGAAGTCGAATTCGGCCCGGCCTTTTTGGTGATCGTCACCCGTTCAGGGCGGATCGAAATCAGCGTTTTCGCGCCAACCTCACCGCAATTCACAGCCAAAGCCGCACATGTGCCGCCATTGTCCAGTTTAATTGTGGCAATTTCGCCTTTCAGCGACTGCACGGTGCCATGCAGTTTGTTATTCTCGCCAATGAACTGCGCAACAAAGCTGTTTTCAGGGCGTTCATACAGATCCTCGGGCGACGCCAGCTGTTGAATGCGGCCATCATCAAACACCGCGACGCGGTCCGACATGGTCAGCGCTTCGGACTGGTCGTGCGTTACATAGACCACAGTGATGCCAAGACTCTCGTGCAAATGTTTGATCTCGAACTGCATGTGTTCGCGCAGCTGTTTGTCCAGCGCACCCAATGGTTCGTCCATCAAAACGACTTGCGGCTCAAACACCAATGCACGGGACAGCGCGATACGTTGCTGCTGTCCACCAGACAGTTGTGCCGGACGACGTTGCGCAAAATCGCCCATCTGCACCATATCCAGCGCGCGCTTAACTTTGGTCTCGCGCTCGTCCTTGCCCATGCCGCGCACTTCCAGCGGGAACGACAGGTTTTCGCCAACCGTCATATGCGGGAACAGGGCGTAGGATTGGAACACCATGCCAATGCCGCGTTTATGCGGCGGGATGTCATTGATCGAAACACCGCCCAGCATGATTTCACCATGGGTTGCTGTCTCGAATCCCGCCAACATCATCAGGCAGGTGGTTTTGCCAGATCCCGAGGGGCCAAGCATGGTGACAAACTCGCCTTTGGCAATTTTGAGATTGAGGTCTTTTACGACCAGCACTTCGCCGTCGTAGCTTTTCTGCACGTGGTCGAATTCGACATACGCGGCATCCGAGTCGGTCATGGCCACTAGGCGGCTCCCCATTTTTATATCCGGCAGTTTTTCCTGCGCTCTCTAGGAGCCGAGTAAAACGAATGGCGCGGCATATTGCAACAGGGCTGCGGCATTTAATGCAGTGTTCACGACCTTTTGCGTCGGTTTTAGCCTGCCTTGTTGATCCAAGCCTGTGGAATTCGGCATCATTGGGCACAGGAAACCCCGGTCAGGAGCCGAAATATTGCCTCTCGAATCAATAAAACCGGAAACACTTAACAATATTCGCATTTTATAATATGAGTATTTGAATGTTTCTGTGACCGTGCCGGTTTTCCAGCCCGACATCACACCACCCGCGGCGTCCTGATGCACGTCCAGTAAAGCGAGAGCACAGCGAATGTATAGACGTGTAAACAGCGGACGTTTTATCGGCCTGACGACATTGTTGATTGTGATTGTGATGGCTGTGTTTACCTGGGTGATGTACGGAATGGCCCAACAGGTTTTCACCATGACCGATATCATGATGGAACTGAATGAAAGCATTAAATCCATGGTGGGTACTCAAGTTAGCATGGCAGATGACATGCATAACATGAGCACCAGCATGGCCACGATGAACCAGAACATCACCGATATGAACCAAAACATCGGGTCAATGACCGGCACGATGGAAACCCTGTCTGGCGCAATGAACAACATGGCGACCAACATGAACCGGATGACCTATGATATCGGTCAGGCGACCTATGCCATGTCCAACCCGATGTCCTATATGTGGGGCAACGCATTCCCCTTCTAGGTGGGCGAATCACTTTGTGTCTTTTCACCCGTTTCCGACTGACTGCATGTTGACCTTCGTTTAGTCATTTTGACAAAAACGGCTGAATTACATGGTTTGTCCCAGCCTAGCGACTTCGCCCTGCGTCACCATGATCAACGTCATGCAGCTACAAACCATAGCCATATAAAAAAGGCATTTCCATACAATTTTACGGGAATATAATCTGGCGGCCCAGTGCCAGAAAAGGTCGTAAAGAAAACCTGTAGGATTATTCATATATGAATATTTTGATATATTGCTGAAATTGCGTTATATCTTTTCAAATCAGTCTGATTGCGACAGGAATTATTACACAACCTTTATGAGGTGCAACAAATGGGGAGCGACATGCGGAAAACAATTCGGATGAAATTATCATTCTACGTTTTGGCAGCCACACTATGTGCCGCCCCACTGCTAACGGCCTCGATCAGTCACGCCCAATCAGAAGGCAATTATCAAACCGCCCCAGTTTCAACCACCACCACCGGTGGCGAAGCCACGGTTGGCGGCACGGTTATCCCGTTCAAGCAGGTGACACTGACCGCCCAAAGCCCGGGGCGCGTGACGTTTTTGGCAGGCGTTGAAGGCCACCGCGCCAAAGCGGGCGATGTGTTGCTGCAAATTGGCGACGATGGCATTCAGGCCCAGCGCCGCGCCGCCCTTGCGCAGATCAATCAGGCCGAAGCCGCCCTGCGCAACTCGCAAATGCAGTATTCGCGCGAACTCTATGCGCCCCGCACAAATTCGATGACCGGCATTCCCGGCATGGGTATCCCGTCAACGTTTGATCAGTTCTTTACCCGTGGGTTTTCTGATTCAATGGGCATGACCAATACTGGTGTCGAGCGTCAGGCCGATCTTTACGCCCGCGGCGTCGGCATCAATCAGGCACAAAGTGCCTTGATGCAGGCGCAGGCCAATTTGGAAGCGCTGGACACTCGGGTCCGCGACACCCGCTCGATCGCACCATTTGATGGCATTGTGATCAACAAAATGGTCGAAGTGGGCGACACGGTTCAACCCGGCATGCCGCTGATCACCTACGCCTTTACCGATTACCTGCGCATTGACGCCGAAATTCCGGTGCGTCTGGCGGCTGGCCTATCCGAAGGCATGATTGTTCCGGCCCGTCTGGATGTGGGCGGTGCCACGGTCGATGCCAAAGTGGCACAAATTTTTCCAGTGGCCGATCCGAAACGCCACACCGTGCGGGTCAAGTTTGACCTACCATATGACACACCGGGTGGTCCGGGCATGTATGTCGAGGTCACTGTGCCCGACGCCTCAATCCCGCCGCGCACTGGTCACGCTATTCCGAACGAGGCTTTGATCTGGCGCGGCAGTCTGCCGTCGGTTTTTGTGCTTGAGGACGGGCACCCGTCCCTGCGGCTGGTGCGCGTTGGCTATCCACTGCCTGATGGCCGCATATCGGTGGTGTCAGGATTGAACGGGGGCGAACAGGTTATCCTGAACCCGCCCGCCAACCTGATTTCAGGGAAATAACAGACACAACAACAGGATAGGGTGAAAAAGTCGGCAAAAGCCCGGCACCAACCCAACCAGAAGGGAGGACGCCATAGCTACCGAAGAAAATAACCAACCGGATACCGGTGCCGATGAAGCTAAACGTCCCAAGCTGGGGATGGCTGGCAGCCTTGCCAGAATGTTCATCAATTCACCGCTGTCACCGCTGTTGCTGGTTGCGTGCCTTGGTTTGGGCATCATGGGCCTGATCCTGACACCACGTCAGGAAGACCCGCAAATTTCCGTGCCGATGGTCGATATTTTCTTCTCGTATCATGGCGCGTCCGCCAATCAGGTGGCGTCGCTCGCCACCGACCCGCTAGAGCGGATGATGTCCGAAATTCAGGGCGTGAAACACGTCTATTCCGTGTCCCAACGCGATGGTGCGATGGTCACGGTGCAGTTCGAAGTCGGAGAAGATCTTGGGCCATCGCTGGTCAAACTTAACGACAAAATCCAGTCCAATCTTGACCGTATTCCACCAGGTGTTTCGCACCCGCTGATCCGCCCCAAAGGGGTGGACGATGTACCGATTGTCACCCTGACACTGTGGTCACACCAGATGGACGAGGCCGGTCTACGCTCGCTGGGTCTGGACGTGATGCAACGCCTGAAAGAGGTCGACGGCACCTCGCAAAGTTTCATTGTTGGTGGGCGTTCCAACGCGATCCGTGTCGAGATTTTTCCAGAACGGCTGGCCGGTTTCGGCATTGGCCTTGACCAGTTGGCCCAAACCATCCGCAACGCCAATTCCGAACGCGCAGTCGGGTCCATCGAAGTGGGGCAAAACACCTTCTCGCTACAAACCGGATCATTCCTGCAAAATGCCCGTGACATTGAAAACCTGATGATCGGCTCGCAAGACGGGCAAGTGATTTATATCCGCGATGTGGCGCTGGTGACCGAAAGCACTGATGATGCGAACAGCCTTGTGTCCTACTATACCGGCCCCGCCTATGGTGCCCATGAAGGCCAGGACCACGTTGATGAACGTGCGCCGATTGGTGCCTCGGCTATCACTATTGCCGTGGCCAAAAAAGGCGGCACCAATGGTGTTTCGGTGGCCAACGATATTCTGACCTATATTGAGCGGCTAAAAGGCACCTTGATCCCCGATAACATCCACGTCGAAGTCACCCGCAACTATGGCGAGACGGCCAATGAAAAGGTCAACGAGCTGATCTTCAAACTGTTCGTGGTGACCTTTGCCGTGACCCTGCTGATCTGGCTGGCACTGGGCCTTCGCGCCGCCGTTGTGGTGCTGATCGTCATTCCCGTGGTGATCCTGCTGACGGTATTTTGCGCGTGGTTGCTGGGCTATACCATTGACCGCGTCAGCCTGTTCGCGCTGATCTTTTCCATCGGCATTCTGGTGGACGACGCCATTGTGGTGGTCGAAAACATTTACCGCCGCTGGCTGGAAGAGGGCAAAACCACCGATAGCATCAATGTCGACGCGGTGCGCGAGGTGGGCAACCCGACCATTCTGGCCACCTTCACCGTGATCGCGGCCCTGTTGCCGATGGGCTTTGTCACCGGCATGATGGGTCCATATATGGGTCCGATCCCCGCGCTTGGCTCTGTCGCCATGTTGCTGTCTCTTTTCGCCGCATTCATCTTTACCCCGTGGCTGGCGCAACGCATCAAACCGTCGATGAAAAAGCTGGCCAAAATGCAGGACAGCGAGCACCGCCAGTCCGAAAAACTGAAAACCGTTTACGAAAAACTGCTGCGCCCGTTGCTGCAAAGCAAAACCCGCGCACGGATATTCCGGCTCGGCATGTGGCTGGTATTTTTCCTGAGCCTTGGGTTGTTTTACACCCAGTCCGTCACCGTGAAAATGCTGCCCAAAGATAACAAACCGGAGTTCAACGTCGTTGTGAACCTGCCTGACGGCACCGCCCTGCCCGTCACTGCAAACGTCGTTTCGCGTCTATCCCAAGAGTTGCTGGAGATGCCCGAAGTCGTGGCGCTGCAATCCTACACCGGCACGGCAAGCCCGTTCAATTTCAACGGCTTGGTGCGCCACACCTATCTGCGCAATCAGGCATGGGCTGGTGACATACAGGTGCAACTGACCGATAAAGGCGACCGCGAGCGGACCTCGCAAGATCTGGCGATTGTGGCGCGGAACGTTCTGACCCCCATCGCCGCCGATATGGGCGCGCGCATTGAAGTGGTTGAAATGCCGCCCGGCCCGCCCGTGCTGCAATCAATGGTTGCCGAAATCTATGGCCCCGATGACACGACCCGCCGTCAGGTGGCCGCCGATGTCGAAGACATGTTCCGTCAGGCCGATTCCATTGTCGATGTAGATAGCTACATGCAAATGCCCTATGACAGCTGGCGTTTTGTGGTCGACCGCGAAAAGGCATCGCGCCTTGGCGTGTCGGTCGAGGACATCAACCGCCAGCTGGAAATGGCGCTTGGTGGCTTCAAACTGGGCGACGTCAAGGACGAGCGCACGCTGGAGCCACGCTTTATCTATCTGCAAATGCCGCTGGCGTTGCGCGGTGATTTTGGCCGCTTGGGCCAGTTGCCAATCCCCTCGGCCGGTGGCGCGATGATCTCGCTGACCACGCTTGGCCATTTCGAGCAGTTCCGCAAAGACGATCCGGTCTATCACAAGGATCTGCGCACCGTAGAATACGTCACTGGCGAAGTCGCGGGCCGTCTGGCCGCACCAATCTACGGCATTCTGGAAATAGAAAACCTGCTGGATGATTACACTGCCCCCGATGGCGTTCGCGTTGATACCAACTATATCGGCCCCCCCACCACCAGCCTGCAATCGGCGCTGGAATGGACCGGCGAGTGGACCGTCACCTATGTGACCTTCCGCGATATGGGCGTCGCGTTCGGTGTGGCGCTGATCCTGATCTACATCCTTGTGGTTGGTGAATTTGGCAACTTCCGTTTGCCCGCCATTATCATGGCCCCGATCCCGCTGACCTTGATCGGCATTGTACCCGGTCACTGGCTGTTTGGCGCGTCCTTCACCGCGACCTCAATGATTGGGTTCATCGCGCTGGCGGGGATTATCGTGCGAAATTCGATCCTGCTGGTCGATTTCTCGCGTCACGCCGTAGCGCAGGGCATGGAGGTGCAAGACGCCGTGATCTACGCCTGCCAAACCCGCACCCGCCCGATCATCATCACCGCATTGGCCCTGATGGCTGGATCATCCGTGATCCTGTCTGACCCGATATTCGAAGGCATGGCGATTTCCCTGATGATGGGCGGTCTGGTGTCCACTTTGCTAACCCTAATCGTGATCCCGCTGGGCTGTGTTTCCTTTAGCGAAGCACTGATCATGGACACCGGCGCGCCGCAATCACCCACAGATGGCGGCGGTGACATGCCAGTGCCAAAACCTGCGCCCGAGCCTGCAAACCTGCACAGCGCCAAAGGCAAAGGCGTGGTTAAAACCGCCGGGGCCGTGTTGTCTGGCGCTGGCGAAGCCGCCATGTTCGCGGGCGAAGCAGCTTATGGGCTGGGCAAACTGGCCGTTGGTGGCGTTGCTGGCGCGGTTGCAGGCGCACGCAGCAAAGCGGCTGCAGCCAAGACCGAATCCGCCGCAGCAACAGCCAAACCCGATCCGAAACCAGCCGCATCAGTGGCTGAGCCCGTCGTCGTGAAAAAGGCAGCGGCCCCCAAACCCGCACCAAAGCCAAAGGCGGCAAAACCAACACCCAAAGCAAAAGCCGCCAAGCCTGCACCCAAGCCAAAACCGGTACCTAAACCGAAGGCGCGAAAGCCTGCACCCAAACCGAAGGCAGCAAAACCGGCAACGGTCCGCAAGGTGACAAAACCCGTAGCAGCAAAGCCGAAACCAAAGCCAGCAACCAAACCTGTGGCCAAGGCACCCGCCAAGCCTGTAACAGCCAAACCGGCACCGCGGCGCAAAGCCAAAACCAGCGGGCGGCGCGGCATCCGGTTAAAGAATCCAAACAGTGGCAACGAGAGTTAGGGAGTCAGACAATGCGTAAATTTGCACAAATAGCACTGGGCCTAACGATTGGCATAACGGTGGCCACAACGCCACTATCGGCACAATCCGGCATGAAACCCGTGCCCGTGCCTGGTCCCTATCAGATCATCATACGCCAACAACCGGTGATGCCGACCTTCACGCCGCAACGCTATGTCATGCCGATGCCCTATTGGATGCAGAACACACAGCGACCTCGCACAAGGGGCACAGGTGCATCCGGCGCCCAAACGACACAAGCACCCGCCGCCGTTGGCCGGACTGAACCACGGCTGCTAACCTCCGGCTGGAGCGCCGCACCACAGCCACAGCCACAACAAGGTTATGGCACCACTCCGGCACCCGGATATTTCCCCGGATATGCCCCGGGAAACACGCAAACACCCGCGCGGCCATCACAGCCCGCCCCGAACTACGCCAACCCGAACAGTGCTCCTGCCCCTTGGGGCCAGCAAGGGTTCATGCCGATGCAAGCGCCTTGGCAAAACGGTGGGGGGCAGAATGGCTGGGGGCAAAATAATGGGGGCCAAAACGGCTGGAACCAGAACGGGTGGGGCCAGAATGGCTGGAACAACAACAGCTACGGCAATCGCCAAGGATTTGCCGCGCCAATGATGCCGCGCCAATAGGAAACCTAATGACACTGAACTGGATACATATAGGACCACTGACCGCCGCTTCTGCGGCCGTGTTGCTGTGCCTTGCGCCTGCAAACGCGCAATCCGGCAACCCGTGGAACCCCTATCCGGCACAACAACAGGCGCAACCGGCACCAATCCCGACGCCGCCCGCCCCTAAACCGAAGTATTACGAGGAAGCGCCAGTGCCGCTCCCGTCAGCACAAACCGCCCTGCCCGATGCCAAGTCAGGCCCAAGCCGCTTTGCGCCACCTGATCTGGCGCAACGCCTGTCGGCTGGTCCGCAAAAACCGCCCAATGCGCAGTTTAATTCACAATTCAATTCTGTGCCATTCGGGTATCAGGGCGCCCCCTACCCCCCAAATGCAAATCCACCTGCATACTACGGTCAATCCCAAGGTAATCCGCAAGGATACATGATGGGCGGGCCCCCGAATCTTGGTGGATACGGCGGCTATGGCCCGCCAATTATAGGCAACAACAGTTGGGGGGGATCCCCCGGTAACAATGGTAACAATTTTTCCCCGTTCGGATTTTGGTAGAGCAGAAACAACAACAAACGTACCAAAGACTACAAACTAGACGATCAAAACAACGGATGACGGCACGCGTTCCAATGCCACATTCAGCAATCAAACGGAACAATATCAAGGAGATATACAATGCGTAATAAAATCATAGCACTTACTCTTGCTGCCGGTCTGGGTAGCGTAATGGCCGTTGGCGTAAATGCCCAAGGCTATAACGGCCCGCCTCCCGGTTACTACGGCAACAACAATAACAGCAACTGGACACCTTGGGGTGGCAACAACAACGGTTGGGGTGGCAACAACAACTGGGCACCTTGGGGCGGCAACAACAACAACGGTTGGGGCGGCAACAACTGGACACCTTGGGGTGGCAACAACGGCTCTAACAGCGGTTGGGGCAACAACTGGGGTCCGTTCAACGGCTCTAACAACAACAGCGGTAACGGCACTGGCGCGTTCAACTTTGGCTTCTCCGGCAACGCCGAAGGCAAAGGTCAGGGCGAAGGCCAAGGTCAGGGTTATGGCAACGGTTACGGCTATAACAACAGCCAAATGCAAATGTGGAACCCTGCCTGGGGCCCATACCCTGGTCCAGAAGGCCCATATGCTGGCCAAGCAGCACCTGCAGAAGGTGCAGCAGAACTGCAAACACCAACACCAGAAGCCAGCAACTAAGCTCTGGTTGACCTAAAAACACCCGTCCGCCCCATGCGATATGTGGGGCGGACGGATCTGCCAAAGACGAGAAAACCGGATATGGGGGGACACATGCAAATGCACATCAGATTGCGCACAGCCATCGCCGCACATATCTTGCTTGCGGCCACGTCCCTTGCGATGGGCCAAACCGTTCAAACCCCCAGCGTCGGTGCATCCCAAACCTATTCCGCCACCGCCATTCACGGCCTGCCGGGGCAGTCCGAAACATCCGGCAAAATCGTCAAATCCGGCCAAAACATGCGGCTGGAGTTTGACCAGAACGGCGAAACCGTCATCCAGATTTTACGCCCTACTGAGGGGTTGATGTATATTCTGGACCCTGCGGATCAAACTTATATTGAAATTCGCGGCCAAGCCGTGCCTGCCACCAAAACAGGTGGCTATACCACGCCCTGCCCTGACACCGCCCGATTGGCGCAATGCGAGCGCACCGGCACCGATACCGTTAGTGGCATTGCGGTTGAACGCTGGGCGCTGACCAGCACTCCGCAAACCCGCCCGCTGATTATCCTGTGGGATTCAACCCGCAGCCGCGCCTTACGGCAAGAATTCCCTGATGGCGGCGTGATGGCGATGAAGTTTCAGGCCATGGAAAATTTGAACGGCCGGATGACCGAACACTGGACCATAAAAATCACCACAGGCAACCAACCAGCCAACCAGCCGGCAAACACCGGCAGTTGGTGGTTTGACCCCGAACTGCGCGTGGTGGTGCGCGAAGACTTACCAGGGGGCGAGGTCCGCCGACTGGAAGACATCACGGTTGGCCCCGTTGATGCCGCAGCCTTTCAGGTGCCCGAGGGTTGGCAAAAACAGGACGCCCCCAACACGTCCCCCACCCCCGCAACATTACAACCGCCACAACCCGCAGCCGCGGGCGAATGATGATAAAGGATTTGCTGCCATGCTAACACTCTATGCCAACTTCAAAGGGGGCACCGGCAAAAGCACCGTTGTGTTTAACATGGCGGTCTGGCGGCTGGAGCAAGGGCACGACGTCACGGTCTGCGACCTTGACCCACAACGCACGGTTAGCGATGTGGCGACCATCCGCACCGAGGACGGGATCGAGCCTGCGCTAAAGGTGGTTCACAAACTGCCAACCCGCGCCAAAGCAAAAGGCGAGTGGCTGATCGATGTTGGCCTGTCCGACATGGACGCCCTGCGCGCCGCCATCAAGATTTGCGACCGCATTGTTATTCCGGTAACCCCATCGCAGGCTGACATCTGGGCGACGCAGCAGTTTCTGGATATTATCACCAAGGCACGACCAAAGGGCAAACCACCCACCATCCTCGCCTTTATCAACCGTGCTGATCCGCATCTGCGTTCGCGCGAAAATGCCGAAACGATGGAAGCACTGGAAATGCTGGACGGGATCAAACCGATCGCAGCCAAAATGGTGCAACGCCTCGCTTTTCGCCGCTCGTTCTCTGAAGGGTTGGCTGTGTTTGAACTGGAACCGAATGGCAAAGCCGCTACCGAGTTGGACGCATTGGCCGACGCCATCCACCGCTAACCGAAATCATCCCAATGTGCCGCATTGATAGATGGAACAACCAAGGATAAGACCAATGATCATGCCATTCCTTAGACTCGTTATCATATACATCGTTGTCATTCTGGCCGCGGTGCTGTTTTTCAAACGCGACAGCGTGATGGCCATGCTGGGCATGTCATCGGGCGGGGCCGAAATCGCGGCCACAGCCGATGAGCCTGCAAAAATCGCAGAACCTGTTGCCACGATCGAACCCGAGGCTGAAGCTGCATCCAGCACAAACACCACAACCGAAGCCGCGCCGCAGCCCGATACAGCCGACGCAGCGCAGCCCCCTAAATACCCCACCAATGAAACCGCGCAAATCGTCGCCCCGACAACGCCCGCAGAAGCCACCGCTTCCGGTGACGACGACATCCAGACCCGTCTGGATGAAGCACGCCAAGCCTATTGGAACCGCGACCTGAAAGGGGCCGAGGCCAGCTACAAAGGCCTGATCAATGACGCCCCCGACAATGCCGATATCAAGGGTGAACTTGGCAATCTATACTTTACCCAGCGCCGCATGGACGAGGCCGCAGCTATGTATCATCAGGCCGGCCTGCAATTGATCAAGGATGGCAACCCGCAACAGGTCATGGGCCTGATCGGCGTGTTGCAAAACATTGCGCCCGACAAAGCCGCAGACCTGCGCAACCGCCTTTCCCAGTAACGCCGCAAAATCGGAACCAAACACCATGAGCACATTTCTCAAATCCCGCCTCGCCCGTCTGGAAAGCCATCTTAAGGCTGAAAATCCCGCCCTGCTCGAGGTGCTGCCGACCTATTACAAGTTCGACAAGCTGCTGTATAAAACCGGCCTGCTGGACCGCGAAACATCATTGGCGTCGCGCATTTCATGGTGGCCGCTGATCTCGGTTCTGGGCACGTTTTCATCCGGCAAATCAACCTTCATCAACTCATACGTTGGCGACGATCTGCAAAGCACCGGCAATCAGGCAGTGGACGACAAATTCACAGTGATCTGCCACCGATCAGCAGGCACCGGCGCCAATCAAACCTTGCCAGGCTCCGCATTGGACGCCGATCCGCGCTTTCCGTTTTACCGGATCAGTCACGAGATCGAAAAAGTGGCGCAGGGCGAAGGCAAACACATCGAGAGCTACCTGCAACTGCGCACCACCGACCAAGAAACGATCCGCGGCAAGATCATCATCGACAGCCCCGGTTTTGACGCCGATGATCAACGTACCTCAACCCTGCGCATCACCGATCACATCCTTGATCTGTCGGATCTGGTGCTGGTGTTCTTTGATGCCCGCCACCCTGAACCCGGCGCCATGCAGGACACGCTGGAACATCTGGTTGCCCGCACGGTGAAACGCACGGATGCCAGCAAATTCCTATATGTTTTAAACCAGATTGATACCGCCGCCAAAGACGACAACCCCGAAGAAGTGGTTGGTGCGTGGCAACGCGCAATTGCGCAAGCAGGGCTAACGGCAGGGCAGTTTTACACCATCTATAATGAGGGTGCCGCGATCCCGATCGAGGACAAAGCCCTGCGTGATCGGTTCCGTACCAAACGCGACGCCGACCTTGCCAAAATTACCGCCCGCATGGACGAGGTAGAGTTGCAGCGCAACTACCGCATCGTTTCGGTGCTGGAAACCGTGGCCAATGAACTGGAACACGATGTGCTGCCAAAACTGCGCACGGCCAAGTCAAAATGGCGCCGTGGCGTGCTGCTCGGCGATGGCATCGCGCTTGGCGCTCTTGTGGGCGCCGCCATCGGGGCCTCGGTCTATTTCAAATGGATGCCGCCGATGCAGATCTTCACGCTTGAGTGGATCACGGCGAACTGGATCGACACCACTGTCGCCGTTGTCGCTGCCGTCATTCTGGCAGGCGCGTTCCATTACTGGATGCGCGGCTTTGTGGCCAAACGCGTTGCCGCCTCCCTGAGCGAAGCTTACGGGCAGGTCGAGTTGAATCTGAAGGCCGCTTTCCTGAAAAGCGCCGGTCTGTTCCAGTCGATTTTCCGCAAGGAACCGGCAGGTTGGTCAACCCGCGCCAGCAAAAATTTGCGCACCGTGCGCGAAACCGTAGCAACCCACATCCAGAGCCTGAATGACCGCTATGCCGACCCATCCGGCAAAACTGCGATCACCAAGGAAGAACCTGCGACAGACACCAAAGACTAATCCGAAAGACCCGACGCAATGTATTCAGAAACCACCTCCCAAGCCCCCGAAGGCCAATGCGCCGACCTTGCCTTTCGCCTTGCTGTTTACGAGGCGGGCCATGCCCTGACCGCGCGGGCACTTGGGTTGAAAATCCTGTCGGTGCGGATGCTGCCTCGCCCCCCCGTTCTGATCAGCGACAAGGCGTTTGCCAACAACGACTGGGACTCCTTCATTGAAATGCTGGAAATCCGCGTGATTGAATTGTTCGGCGGCCAGATCGCCGAGGAAACCGCCTGTTCCTGCAACACTTGCGGCATAGGCGATATCGCGCGTGTGGACGAGCTGTCGCGCCTGATTGCGGGGCTGGACGGCGAGCCGGATTCAGAAACCGTGATGTTCAGACTGGAAGATGTGGCGTTGGGTATTTTTGCCAAACAGGAATACAAAGATGCGATCATTCCAATTGCCACCTTCCTTGCCGATCAGGTGAAGGGGGGCAAAGAGCTGATTGACGGCCCCGACATCGAGGCCGAACTGGACAAATATGTGCCCCGCCCCGCCAAAGAGAAATGGGGCAAAAAGCTCTTTTCCTTTGGCCGCAAATAGCGCCTACTGCTGGGTATGAAAAACCCCAGCATTGAATTCACCCGCGCCATCACCCGCAAACCCGCCGCCTCTATCGTTGAGGGTTTGCGCGCCATCGACACTGGCACACCCGATCTGGCGCGCATGTTGGCCGCCCATGACGCCTACGTCAAAACCCTGCGCGAAACTGGCGCCGAGGTGATCGAGCTGGCAGCGCTACCGTTCTATCCCATCCGAGGCTTGTCGTTCCATACCACCCTCCAGAAATACCTACATTCGTGTTAACAAACCCCATAACTTGCGCACCATCAGTTCCAAGCCCTATACCCCCGCCATATGGGCCGATTTGCGCATAGCCCCCAATCGTAAAACCCATTCAATCATCCTTCAGAGTTAAAAAATCCACCATTCCCGTATCTTTTTTTGGACCCTCAGACGAAGCTGGATCATCATGAGCCTGAAAAAAATGAGGCATTATCCCTAGGATGACCAAAAACAAAAATGAACCCAAACCAGAAAGCCCTATTAGCAATACAATAATTGGGTATATAATTCTGTCTTCGGGCATCCATTCATATGATCGAATAAAATAAGCCAGAATCAGCAGTAAACCCGATATGTTAAGAAGGAAAAACCCTCTACGGAGGAACCGTTTGTTGGCAGTCCGAGTCATTTTATTCGACATTTCTTGCTCTCCTTGAATGGCGCATGAATGTGGTCTGGCCGGTGATCATCGTGCCATCCGGCAGCTCGATATGCGTTACATCCGCTGTCAGGTTGATCGAGGTAATGCCAAGCTCGGCCAGCGTATAGGACGTGGTGGAGCCATCTGGATTCGTCACCATAATCCGGAAATTGTTCAGCTCGTCACTCGTGAGCACGCCGTCGCCGTTGATATCAAAAACCGACGCCAAGGCCTCAATATCGCTACCCGCCGTCGGGTCCCAATCGGTGAACACATATTGGCGTCGCTCGGTGATCTCGCCGGTGCCGTCAGGATCAAAGAAAAGCACACCATCCCCCACACCCGCCCAAGCTGTGCGATGTTGCAGCCCGTCCCCGCCATCGACAAATATCGTCGAGCGGGTCAGCTCAGTGATCTGGATGCCGTTGCCGTCTAGATCAAAGATGATGGGTTGCGCGCCGTTGCCGTTCTCATAAGGATCATGGGTCGAAACATTACCTGGAGGCGTACGATTAACGGTAGAACCGTTGCCGCCTCTGTTGCCCGAGACGTAGTTGCCACCGGTATTGCCGCCATTGCCATTTCCGGTCGTACTGCCGCCGCCGCCAGTATTCCCAATTCCATTGTTGTTCCCTGGATGCTGGCTCCCTGGGACATGGTTGCCAGATGGGCCGCCACCCAAAGCGTTTGTCCCCGGATCACTCCCTCCACCGCCGCCGCCCATCGCAACCGGCCCTTCCTCGGCATACGGGTCGGGTGAGGTGATTGGATTGCCGCTTTGAGGGCCGATATATCCGGTGCCAGTAAGTTCAGGCAGTCCAGTTGCATGGTTGATAGGACCGGGGCGGCCGGGGGCTCCAGCGGAGGGGCCATTTCTTGCATTTTCCGTCTCGAGTCTCTCATAAACACCTGCATATTCTAGCGCATCATAAGTGCTCATTTCCAATATAGTAAAACGGCCACGATTTTGCATCTCGTCTCGAGCGTCAGAAACCATCCTCTCAATATTCGCGATGGGGACATTTGGAAATTGCTCGCTCAATTCTTCCGTCACTGATTTGATCGAATTATTGCGTGCGGTTGGGTCCATATCATGGATTATGTCGTATATTCCTACTGCAATAGCAGAAACGGCTACACCACTTAAGAACCCGCCAACTACACTCGTTGCCGCAATCGCTAATCCGCGTCCAGCCATAGCCGCTGGAAACGCTTCTGCAGCAGCACTTCCAATAGCAATGCCCCCAGCTACTGAGCCAGTAGCAGTGCCGATAACACTAATTTGTTCTTCATCTGTGAACTCACCATTTGATGATTGTGTCATCGCCCCACCGATGGATTTGTATTTTAGTGCACTCGCTACCGCTAACGGACTGTGTGTAATAGTGGCCATGGCAACCCCTGCGAACACATTACCACCCCATTCTGGAAGAAGGTTTTCTCCTTCTGCGTTCTCATACCATTTCATTTACATTGTCCTTTTAAATTACTTTTTTTGAGATTAGCTTTTTCTAGGTTTTTCCTGCGCTTGAATTCACCCCAAATTAAAAAAAATGCTACCGGCCACCACAACCAAATGATTGCAAGCGCTGGCAATGTCAGGATGCCTTGTGAAAGGAACGGAGAAAAATTTAGCTTTATTAGCAATGTAGCTAACCATCCAAGCGACATATAAACTAGGTATTTCACTAAAAATCGATTTTTAAACATCACTAACTTTCCTGCATGCGTTTGTTCAATGATAGCGGATTATTGCAGATCACTAGAAACCACTTCCAGTGGTCTTGACATCCGCCGTCAGGTTGATCGAGGTGATGTTCAACTGCGCCAACGTCTTCGCCTCGGTCGAGCCATCGGCATTGGTCACCATCGCCTTGAAGTTGGCAAACTTCGCGTCCGAGGCATCCAGCACCTCGTCCCACGACACAGCCCCTGACTTATCCATAAAATGATTAACCCCAGCAATCAGCACTAAAATACATCCAGCAAAATCCCTCTAAAGTTGATCCCATCATCGCAGTCACAATGATCAAGCGAAAATATACCGAAAGACGGCGCACCACGGACCGCGCATTGCGCTGCAGCCCGAGTAAAACCAAGCCAAAACCAATGGTTGCAGCAAAATCAGCTCCAGTCGTATTTTTCGGAAACTAGGCTTGGGTGGGTATAGACAGCTCACTATTCTGCAATTCCCGCCCCCTCAAACACGCAACCGCCGTTTGGATGTCTACCCCCTTTGCCGTGGCACCCCCGCCCCTAGTAAGCTGTTGCAACCACATCGCAGGCTCACATACCAATTCCCCAGAACCCACCCCAAGCCGTGCAAAACTGTTCTTCAACACCTGCCGTTTCGCAACCGGATCAGCACAATCGTACGATTTGCTCAGCGAAGTTGCATAGCATACCGCCTGCTCAAAATCCTCAATCCCCATTTTGCTTTTCTGGATTGTCGCCAATTCACCCCGCAGCTGTTCAACCTCAAAGGTGAAGTTGTCTTTGCGCAGGATGAATGCCGCCTTGTCTATTGCGTCATCCACCAACAGGTCGGTCAACCGATCCTGTTTTGCCTGCGCTTCGCTGATCCGCAGCTTGATGGACTTCTCCAGATCATGCTGCCCGCCTTTTTCAATCCAAGATCGCAACTGCTCTTTAAGGTGTTTCTGATCTTTCGGGCTGATTTCCATGTTTTGCAAAGCGTTGATAACTTGCGTTTCAAGCCTATCCTCTCGAATAGGTTTCCCATGGCAGCCTTGTGTATGACATCGGTAATATACTCGGCCCTTTTGCGTCTCACCGGTCAAGGTCCGCTTGCAATGATCACACTGAACAAGCCCACGAAGCAAATGTCTGTGCTTGGTGGATTTCTTGCCGCTACGATTGGCTTTGATCGCCTGAACGCGCCGGAACTCTGCCACGGTGATCAGTGGAGTATGTATGCCTTTATACAGCTTGCCCATCACCAATATCTGGCCGCAGTAATAGGGGGTTTTCAGGATGGTTTCGACATTGCGACGCACCACGGGTTTGCCGTAGTAGCCCGTTAGCCCACGTCGCTGCATTTCAATGGTCAAACTGTTGAGGGAATAATCGCCGGTTAGATACAGCCGGAACAGCTCCTTCACCAACGGCGCTTTTATCGGATCAACTGATTTTACCTTCCCACCACCCTCGTCACGATAGCCAATAGGAGCGCGAAACGGGTAACTGAGCGCATCAAGCAATCATCGACGACTGTTGTATATGTATCAGATCAGACCAAAAACAGCCGTTGGGTGAACTGGGAAGTCAAAAAATCTATTGAGCTCGGCAAACGGTAATCCCCCCCGAAACTAAGGGGATGCGGAAGTAGAATTTTCTCGCCAATATGAACGAGGAGATTTTGATGAAGATGACAAGATACAGTGAACCA
>Ga0190303_1000132_pt1 | contig 30679 bp, 29 predicted proteins | sample 48700701_MG_FD_161672 | JGI IMG/M metagenome (GOLD analysis project Ga0190303, IMG submission 161672) | Hydrothermal vent sediment bacterial communities from Southern Trench, Guaymas Basin, Mexico - 4870-07-0-1_MG | ecosystem: Environmental > Aquatic > Marine > Hydrothermal vents > Sediment ... | reverse complement strand
CATCTACGATATCACCGTTTGAACAGACCGCGCGAGTTTCCACCCGTTCATAGTCGTTACCTTCAAAATCATCTAACGTTCCCCAATGATTTTTCAGGTTTGACGATGTGAAAATTTGCCCTGGAATTTCCGAACCGTGCGCATCAACAACCATTCCACGCAAGCCGTGATTTTCATACCCCCAACCCTCTTCATACCAACTGCCTCTTATCGTGGCCTCGCGCCACTCGCCGCCGATTTTTTTCATCACATGTTCGTTTGCATGCCCTTGACGCAAGGTTCCGTAAACAAAAAGATGATCCATTGATATTTCCTAACGTTTCCAAAGCAGGTTGTTTGCCGCCGAATTCTAAATAAGAAGGCACCATGGATTTAGCTGCCCTAATCTACACCCCACCCCGAACCTTCAAATCAAACGCCGCGGCCATCAGCGCCTTGGTGTAATCGGTCTCCGGCGCGTCAAATATCTTGTCGCCGTCGCCCATTTCCACCACGTCGCCCTGTTTCATCACCATCACCTTGTGCGCCATCGCCCGCACCACCCGCAAATCGTGCGAAATGAACAGATAGGCCAGCCCGTGTTTGCGCTGCAATTCGCGCAACAGATCGACGATCTGCACCTGCACCGTCATATCCAGCGCCGATGTCGGTTCGTCCAGCACCAGCAGTTTTGGCCGCAGGATCATCGCCCGCGCAATGGCGATCCGCTGACGCTGGCCACCGGAAAATTCATGCGGGTAGCGATCCATCAGGGCGGGGTCCAGACCGACCTCGACCATGATCTCGGCCACCATCTCGCGTTCGTCATGGCCCGGCTCCAACCCATGAACACTAAGGCCTTCAGCGATGATCTGTTCAATCGACATCCGTGGCGAAAGCGAGCCATACGGGTCTTGAAACACAATCTGCATGTCGCGGCGCAACGGGCGCATCTGGCGCGGTTTCCAGCCATCAATCCCCTGCCCCATAAACACAATCGGCCCCTCGGACGGGATCAGACGCATGATCGCCAACGCCATCGTGGTTTTACCCGATCCGGACTCGCCAACAATACCCAGCGTTTCGCCTTGGCGCACTGAAATCGTCGCCGCGTTCACCGCTTTCACATAGCCAACCGTGCGGCGCAACAGCCCCTTGTAGATCGGGAACCAGATGCGCAAATCCTCGGTGCGCACCACTTCTTCGGCCCCCTCAGGCACCGGATCAGGCCGCCCCACGGTTTCCGCATTCAGCAAAATCTTGGTATATTCATGCTGCGGATTATCAAATATCTCGGCCGTTGGCCCTTCCTCGACAATCTCGCCGCCCTTCATCACATAAACGCGGTCGGCGATTTTGCGCACGATACCCAGATCATGGGTGATGAACAGCAGGCTCATCTGCTCGGTCTTTTTCAGATCGGCCAACAGCTCCAGTATCTGCGCCTGAATGGTCACATCCAGCGCCGTCGTTGGCTCGTCCGCGATCAACAAATCCGGCCTGTTGGCCAGCGCCATTGCGATCATCACCCGCTGGCGTTGCCCGCCGGACAACTGATGCGGATAGGACCCGAGCCGCATTTCAGGATCATGGATACCCACCTTGTTCAGCAGTTCCAGAATGCGTTCCTGCGCCACCTCGCCGCGCAACCCTTGATGCAGTGACAGGCTCTCGGCCAGTTGTTTTTCCAGCGTATGTAGCGGGTTCAGGCTGGTCATCGGTTCCTGAAAAATGAAACTGATATCGTTGCCGCGCACCCGTCGCAGCTCGGCCTCACTCGCGCCGATCATCTGCGCCCCTTCATAGGTGATGCTGCCGGTTATTTCGGCGCTTTCGGGCAATAGTGCTACGGTAGACAGGGCCGTGACAGACTTGCCCGAACCACTCTCGCCAACAATCGCCACAGTTTCCCCGCGCCCGACCCGCAACGATATATGCCTGACCGCATGGGTCGCTTTGCCGTCTTGGCGAAACGTCACCGACAGGTCATTGATTTCCAGAATGTCACTCATTCAAAGGTCTTTCTAGGATCGAACGCATCGCGCACGCCCTCGAATATGAAAACCAGCAGCGACAGTAGAATGGCAAAGGTGAAAAACGCGGTAAACGCCAGCCACGGGGCTTGCAGATTTTGCTTGGCTTGCAATGTCAATTCGCCCAGCGACGGCAATGACGATGGCAGACCAAAGCCCAGGAAATCGAGCATCGCCAGCGTGCCAATCGCGCCGGTGATGATGAACGGCAAAAACGTCAGCGTCGCCACCATCGCGTTTGGCAGCATATGGCGGAACATGATCACGCGATCCGACACGCCCAGCGCTTTGGCCGCGCGCACATATTCGAAATTGCGCGCCCGCAGGAATTCGGCGCGCACGACACCGACAAGCGCCGTCCAGCCAAACAGCACGGTGATAAACACCAGCAACCAGAACCCGCGCCCCAGAATGGAAAACAGGATGATGATCACATAGATCGACGGGGTCGAGCCCCAGATTTCCAACAAACGCTGAAACACCAGATCGACCCAGCCGCCGAAATACCCCTGCGCCGCCCCCGCCATGATGCCAAGCACCGACCCGATGCTTGACACCAGCAGGGTGAAAAACACGGACAGCCGGAACCCGTAAATCACCCGTGCGGCCACGTCGCGTTTTGTATCATCGGTGCCCAGCCAGTTGTGGGCGTCAGGCGCGGAAGGTGCGGTGCCGGGGATGTCGACGATGGTCTGGAATGAATAGGGAATGATCGGCCAGATCATCCAGCCTGCCACAACCGCCTCGCCATCCACATCCCCATCGGCGGCATCCTCGATCACCCCTTCTGGGTCATCAAAACAGGTCTGAAGCCCGCCGCTTTTGATCAGGCACTTTACCTCGATATCGCGGTAGATCGCTTCGGTTCTAAAATCGCCGCCGAATTCCGTTTCAGGGTAAAATTTGAAAATTGGCATGTAATATGCGCCGCGGTAATTCACCACGATCGGTTTGTCATTGGCGATGAATTCGGCAAACAGCGACAGGCCAAACAGCACGCTGAACAGGATCAGCGACCAAAAGGCGCGACCATTGCGGCGGAAATTACGCCAGCGGCGCTGGTTCAGGGCGTTTAGTGTCATCAGCTGCCCCGCCCTTCAAAATCAATGCGCGGGTCGATGAAAACATACATCATATCCGACAGAATGCCGACCAGTAGCCCCAGCAATCCGAACGCATAAAGCGTGCCGAACATCACCGGATAATCGCGCACCACCACGGCCTCGAACCCCAATCGGCCCAATCCATCCAGCGAGAACAGGGTTTCGATAATTAGGGATCCGCCAAAGAACACCCCGACAAACAGCGCCGGAAAGCTGGCGATCACGATCAGCATCGCGTTGCGAAATACGTGGCCGTATAGCACGCTGCGCTCAGACAGCCCCTTGGCCTTGGCGGTGACCACATACTGCTTTTTGATTTCATCCAGAAACGAGTTTTTGGTCAGCAACGTCAGCGTGGCAAACGACGCGATGGTCGAGGCCAGCACCGGCAGGGTGATGTGCCACAGGTAATCCAGCACTTTGCCGATCATCGTCAGGTCGTCAAAGTTGTTCGAGGTCAGCCCCCGCAGCGGGAAAACCTTCCAGTATGACCCGCCCGCAAACAACACCAGCAACAGGATCGCAAACAAAAAGCCAGGGATCGCATAAGCGATGATAATCGCGCCCGAGGTCCATGTATCAAACCGGCTGCCGTCCTTTACCGCCTTGCGAATGCCCAGCGGAATCGAGATCATATAGGCGATCAAGGTGCTCCACAGCCCCAGCGTAATCGACACCGGCATCTTTTCGATGATCAGATCAATCACCCCGACACTGCGGAAATAGCTTTCGCCAAAATCAAAGCGCAGATAATCCCACATCATGTTCAGGAACCGCTCCAGCGGTGGTTTATCGAACCCGAACTGTATCTCCAGCTCTTTGATAAACTCCGGCGGCAAGCCCCGCGCACCCTGATAACGGTCATCGCCGCCGATGCTTTCGCCACCACCGGCATCACCACCACCGGCAATGGTTTCAAACGCGTCGCCCTCACCTTCCAGATTGGCCAGAATCTGTTCGATCGGCCCCCCCGGGACAAACTGGATCAGCGCGAAATTGATGATCATAATCCCGATCAGTGTCGGAATGATCAGCAACAATCGCCTTAGGATATATGCGCCCATTGGGTTTGCTCTGCCCTATATTATTTTAACGCGCCGCTGGCCTTCAGGTTTGCGGCTTTTTCGGCGTTATACCACCAGAAATCCAGATTGCCCAACGCATATGGTGGCAAAGGGTCCGGATGCTCGTACATATCGTAGTAGGCCACCGTATGCGCGTTTTTGGCCCACTGCGGAATCCAGAATTTTTCGGCCCGCAGCACACGGTCCAGCGCCTTGACCGCCACGGTCAATTCATCCTGCGTTTCGGCGGCTAAAACCACATCAATCAGCTGGTCCACCGCTTCGCTTTTCAAACCCATTTTGTTAAACGCTGAATCGTCCGCGCTTTCCGCGCCGAAATACTGATGCAATCCAGTGCCTGGAATATAATCGGTCGAAAGATGGCCGGTTACGATGTCAAAATCATATTGCGGCGGGCGCTCGCGCAGCTGCATCTGGGCGTTGTCGATACGGGTGTGCATTGCATCCACCCCCAGTTTCTTCAGGTTTTCAACGAACGGGTTGATCAGCCTATCGAAACTTTGGCTGTCGTTCAAAAACTCCACCCGCAATGTCTGGCCTTTGGCATTGCGCCGCATTCCGTCATTGCCCACGGCCCAGCCTGCCTCGTCCAGCAGTGCCGATGCGCGGCGCAGCGCCTTGCGGTCCAGCTGGCGTTCCGACGACACCATCGGCGTCACAGGCTCGCTATCCAGAACACCCGCTGGCAGAATATCGGCCAGCGGCTGCAGAATGGCCAGTTCTTCCACGCTCGGCATGCCGACGGCTTCCAGATAACTGTTGCCCCAGAACGAATTGATCCGGTCATACAGCCCATAGAACAGCGTCTTGTTTGACCATTCGAAATTGAACATCAGCCCAATTGCTTCGCGCACCCGCGCATCCTGAAACTTTTCGCGTCGCAGGTTGAAAATAAACGCCTGCCCCGTGGTTTTATTGCCATGTTCCAGCAGGGCAGTGACAATCTCACCGTTTTTAACGGCCGGAAAATCATAGCCCGTCGCCCATATCTTGGATGAATTTTCGTTGCGGAAGGTGAATGTACCACCTTTGAACCCCTCGAACGCCGCCGTTGAATCGCCGTAATATTCGATCCGGAGTGTCTCGAAGTTATTGCTGCCCCTGTTGATCGGCACATCCGCGCCCCAATAATCAGGGTTATAACGGTAAACCAGCGTCTTACCCACATCCACACGGTCCAGAACATAGGCACCGGATCCGATCATCGGCTCCATAAAGCTGTCCTCGAAATCGCGCCCGGTGACCTCGAAATCTTTTTTCGAAAAGATCGGCAATCCACCAACCGCCTCGATAATGTCGCGCTTGGGGAAATCCGCTTTGAACACAAATTTCACCCGCCGTGGCGATAGGATCTCGGCGCTTTCGACCATTTTCTCCAGCTGCACCCGAAAGCTGCTTAGGCCCTTGTTCAAAAAGGTCTCGTAGGAAAATATAATGTCTTCGGCCAGCACGGGCGAGCCATCGGAAAACTTTGCAATCTCGCGGATGTTGAAAATCACCCATGATCTGTCTTCGGGGTATTCGATGCTTTCGGCCAACAGCCCGTATGATGCGCCAATTTCGTCATCGGTGCTGGTCAGCAGGGATTCAAACGCACTGCTTGCCAACGCTCCGGAACGTCCCTTGATTGAATAAGGGTTCATTGAATCGAACGATCCAGTCGTAGACATCGACATTTCCCCGCCTTTGGGCGCGTCGGGGTTCACATAATCCAGATGGGGGAAATCGGACGCGTATTTCAACTCGCCAAAGGTGGATATGCCATGCGCTTTGATGATCTTTTCCTCGGCCCAAACCGCCGAAACCATCAAAACCAGCGCCGCCAGCGCAACCATTCCGGTGAAAAACACCCTAAAACCTTCTGCCGTATTTCGGCGTCTAGCCTTTGCAATAGCGCGTGTCTGGCGTGGCAACATTCTGTATCCTCCGGTCGGTTCCATCCAATTTTACTAAAACTTAGCTAAATATGGGAGCATGCAACAATCAAGTTGATAATGGGTAAACTAACGTTGATTTGACCAAACATGACCATTTTCCACGAATATGACCCGCCCGAAAAATCGGACGGGTCATATTCGTGTCAAACCGAATTAACCGCCGATAGTGGCCAGATAGGCAATCAGGTTGGCGCGGTCAGTGACTTTCTTCAAACCGGCAAAGCTCATCTTCGTGCCCGGAACCATGTCTTTTGGCTTGATCAAAAATTCGCTGATCCGCTCGGGTGTCCATGCACCGCCCAGATCGGCCATCGTGCCGGAATAGCCAAACCCTTCGGCCTTGCCCACATCGCGTCCGACAATACCAAACAGCGACGGGCCGGTTGCGTTCGCACCCTCGTCCAGCTTGTGACAGGCCTTGCATTTCTTGAACAGTTTTTCACCCGCAGCAACATCGGCCGACGCAAACAGCTCTTCAAAGCTTGGACCTTCTTCAACTGCGGCGACTTCTGTCGGCTCGGCAGCCTCTTCGCTATGCTCGCCCTCGGTCATCTCGGTTTCACCGTGGCCACCATCCCCTGTGGAATACAGCGCATCAGCCGCCCAGCTGCCCAAAAGGAAAATCAACAACGCACTCCCGACGCCGCCTACGATCTTTGTCATTGTCATTGTGTCGAACATGTCGCTATCCATCCCGTTCAAAGTTTGGGTTTATCTATCCGCTTCCCCTACCTTATCGCAAGGTGTAGTTAACGCGGCATTACGACTTTTTTCGCTATTTGCGACTGGGAAACATGATCATGACTGCAAAAATCGCCTTTCAGGGGGAACTTGGGGCCTATTCACACCAAGCCTGCATCGAAGCCCGACCGCGTTTTGAGCCAATCCCCTGCCGCACATTCGAGGATGCGATCGAGACCGTTCGCAAGGGTCAGGCCGAACTGGCGATGCTGCCTGTCGATAATTCCACCTACGGGCGGGTTGCCGATATTCACCACCTTTTACCAGCCTCTGGCCTGCATATCGTTGACGAGGCATTCGTGCGGGTGCACATCAATCTGCTGGCCGTCAAAGGCACCAGACTGGAGCAGGTGAAAAGCGCGATGAGCCATACAGTTCTGTTGGGTCAATGCCGCGACTTTCTGGGCGAGCACGGCATCCACCGCGTCACTGGCGCCGATACTGCCGGATCGGCCCAGCATGTGGCCGAGGTGAATGACCCTGAACTGGCGGCGCTGGCGAGCGAACTTGCAGGTGATATTTACGGGTTGGACATTTTGGCCCGCCATATTGAGGACCACGACGAAAATACCACCCGCTTTTTGATCATGTCGCGTGACATTGATCTGAAACGACGCGGCAAAGCCGGCATGGTCACGTCGTTCGTGTTTCGGGTGCGCAATATTCCGGCAGCGCTCTATAAGGCGATGGGCGGATTTGCCACTAATGGCGTCAACATGACCAAACTGGAAAGCTATATGCTGGACGGATCGTTCACCGCCACACAATTTTACGCCGAAATCGAGGGCCACCCCGACGACAGGAACGTGCAGCTGGCGATGGAAGAACTGGATTATTTCACCGACAAGATATCGCTGCTGGGGGTCTATCCTGCCGATCCAAGACGCCATTAGGCGTCAGCCACCGCTGTGATGTGCCTGTCACCAAGGCCCGCGACCTGTGCTGCCTGAATCGCGCCGCGCAACTGGCGGCGGATGGGCTTTATGGGCAAACGGGTTCAAGGCGATTTCTGGGCTATGCACGATCAAGCAATTCTTCTCGATCCGTGAACCAGAGGTGGCGCAAATGGTTTCTGATATGTGTGGCCAAAAGTCTGCCGCCAATATCTCTGAAAATGCCAAGGGCGAAAATATCAGTGACGTGGGTGTGCCTCTCATTCGCCCTGAAAAGGTGCGCGGGCTTTCCAAATGGCGATAAATCATCATTGTGGATGCAATGGCTAACCCAATCAAAGCGCAACTTGTTCCGTATTTTAAACGCCGCAAATGGCGGGCAATGACGGATCAAAATCCATACAGGAAAAAATAGCTCCCTGTATTTAGTCTTCTACTTTGCTTGTTTGGCTGGCTTTTCGACGAGCCCTTGGGCTGGCTTAAAATAAGATTTTCGGGGGAAATCGTTCGGATACATCTTTGCGACTTCTGCCAGCATTTCCACAAGCGGCGTTAAATCATATGCGTTTGATGCAATCACACCCCTGCTTCTACGCTTTACCCGTTGCAGGAAATTTAGTTCCTCAAGATGGGATATTGCCCTCAAAACCTGTCTTTCTGACGTTCCGCACCTGATTGCGAGGGTTCTCATAGATGGGAAAGGCTGCTCATCTTTTTTCCACCATGACCCCGAAAGCTCTATCAAAAGCAACAGTTCTAAAGGCGTAAGCCTATTGTCTGGATCAAGAAATTGGTTTAATAATAACAGATAGTTAGGGACTTGTGAAAACCCCCTGCCAGCAACCTTATCACCCCATTTTTTAGATACTTCAGACATAGCTACCTCACGATCCTTACATTGATGTCTATACGACATATCTAACAGACTATATGTCGTACTATATATACATAACAAATATACTTATCAATATATACTTATCAATATATACATTTGATATATATACACCACTTATGCTAAAAGCCAAATAAGAGCAACTACGGCAGACAAAATCAACGGCAACTAAAAAAACTAATTAAACTTGACTCCTTAGGTCGTCACGTCTATTTGGTTTGCTGTAGACCCAAGGTCAGCGCGTTCTTGGCGAATTATTTTCGTGGTGAAGATTCGCTAGCTTCGTTATTGTGAGCTTATTCGATGGGCAATGACGATAGTCGGGACACAATAAGCCGTTGACTTTGGGTCTGCACCTTAAGCCCATATTATAAATACAGTTTCAGGTGAATGCCTTGCGCGGGTGGTACTGTTTTTCCCCTGCTTTCCGTCACCACTTCGCTGATCCCGTAAAGAACCGTGACAGGTTGTCCGTCAAGGATTTGCCCGCTTGCTGGCGCAAAGCGTCCTTGATGGGCGTTCTTTCATGGATCAGGGATCAATCAGCGAATGGTGTTCGGTAACAGATCAGGGAAAAATCCCCCTGCTTATCGTTGTGCAAACTGCTCACTTTTTCAGCCTGTTCGCCAAAGGATCTAGGCCAGCCGCCCATCCTTATACTTATCCTCGATGTCGTCTGCAAAACCTGCCACTTTCAAACGATAGCGCTTTGTCAGTTTGCCCTTGGCCAACCGCATGGATTGCACCATCAGACGTGCCGACAGGGTTTTGGGCTTGACCTCTATGTCAATCGCCATGCGGGTGCGGTTTTTGGACAGGGCAACCAAATCCACCGAAACCCCGCCTTCAAGGCCGCCAGACAGGGATTGCGCCAATATCCGGTTTGGTGCCTCATATTCAGTCAGCTCCACCAGCATATCGCGTTTCTTGCCGCGAAACGAAAACCCGACATCCCAGGCAATTCTGGTCGAGGGGTGGGTTTTGCGATCCACCCGCTGCACCCGCGCCCCACGGCGCAATGCTGATCGCTCAAACGCATTAAAGTTTGAAACCGCCCTGAACACCGCATCTATCGGTGCTTCAATATCTTCTTTGGTGGTGAATATCATCTGCTTGCCTGATTTTTTGCCCTGCGCCCGTTTTCGCCTTAATCCAGCCGGTCCGCAAGCCAATGCTGCACTATGAAATGCGCAATTGCCCCCACCCGTGCGGGTTTTACCACAGGGTGCGTGCCGGCATAAACATCCAGCATCTCTTCTCGGGTGATCCACAGCGCATCCTCGATCTCGACCGGATCAATGGTAATCTCGCGCCCCAGCGCCTCGCCTCGGCAGCCAAACATCAGGCTGGATGGGTATGGCCACGGCTGGCTCGCCAGATATTCGACCGCGCCCACTTTGATACCGGCCTCCTCGAATACCTCGCGCCGCACGGCGGCTTCCATGGTTTCGCCGGGTTCAACAAATCCGGCCAGTAGCGAATACATCCCCTCGGGCCAGTTGGGACTGCGCCCCATCAACACGGAATTGCCATGCGTGATCAGCATAATCACCACAGGATCGGTGCGCGGAAAATGTTTTCGCCCACAAGATGGGCAATCACGCTGCCACCCTGCCATCGACATTTCGCTTTCCTGCCCGCAGGTCGAACAAAACCGGTGCGTGCGGTGCCAGTCGAACAGGGATTTGGCGCTGGCAATCAGTTCCGCATCCCGCGCGCTCAGCCGCGCCATCACCCCGCGCAATTCGCAAAATACCTGCCCCGTTGGCAGATCAGGGTGCTGTTGCTCGCTCGGATCAAAGAACTGCGCCATTTCCTCGGCGTTCAACCCCTCGGGTGCCCACCCCGACCCGTCCTGCGCAAACACCGGCGCATCTTCGTCCATCCCCAGAAATATCGCACCATTCACAACGTCATCCAGCACCTTGTGACCAACTGGCAGCCTGATCGCAGCGTCCTCGCCAATCAATGGCTTGCCACGCCAGATCGGCAAAACCCGCGCATCGTCACGCGCCCATAATGCCGCAATCGCATCACCATCCCCGCGCAACTGCGCCGCCCTATCCAGACCAGAGCCGCCAAATGTTACTGTTTCAGAATTCCGCATACTGCTTTTCCACTTATTTTTCACATATGTGACACGTCAATGCGGACAATGGCAATTCACACCTTTGATTGTTTTCAATCCAGCAACCATTAGGTGAATATGTCGCAAATAATCACCCTAAAGGGGAGTGGCGATTATCCGCCGACCCCGCTAGTGTTTACCATGTGTCATGCTACGGTTTCCTTCTTTAACACTGATGGATTCTCGGAGGCTACCATGACCAAAACGATAAAAACCACAATGAACCGCCGGATGTTTCTGGCCGGAACCGCCGCAGGAACGTCTTTGATCGCACTTCATCCATATTCCGCCCGCGCCGCTGGCAATCAGGCCCATTTGCGCATTATGGAAACCACCGACCTGCATGTGCATGTCTTCCCGTATGATTATTACGCCGACAAACCACGCGATACCGTTGGGCTGGCCCGCACCGCGTCCCTGATCAAGGAAGTCCGCGACGAGGCAACCAATTCAATGCTGCTCGATAATGGTGATTTCCTGCAAGGCAACCCGATGGGTGATTACATCGCTTACGAGCGCGGCATGAAAGACGGTGATATGCACCCAGTGATCGCCGCGATGAATACCATCGGCTTTGACGCCTCCACCATGGGCAACCACGAATTCAACTATGGTCTCGATTTCCTGATGAAATCGCTGGCTGGTGCGGATTTCCCTGTCGTGTCCGCCAACATCGCCACGGAAATGGGCGCCACCCCCCGTGACGATAAAACCATGCTGAAACCCTATGTGCTGTTGGACAAGGTACTGACCGATGGCGCAGGCGACAGCCACCCGATTAAGATCGGCATCATCGGCTTTGTGCCGCCACAAATCATGAACTGGGACCGCCGCCATCTGGAAGGCAACGTGATGACCCGTGACATCGTCGCCACGGCCCGTGCCTATGTTCCCGAAATGAAAGAAGCAGGTGCCGACATCATCATCGCCCTGTCGCATTCCGGCATTGCCGCCTCGCAAACCGACGAAGGTCTGGAAAATGCCTCGCTGCAACTGGCGATGGTTGATGGCATTGATGCGATCATGGCCGGCCACCACCACCTTGTGTTCCCCGGCCCCAAATACGAGGGCATCGACGGGGTAGATTCCGTAAAAGGCACCCTGCACGGCAAACCGGCCACAATGGGCGGGTTCTGGGGATCACACATGGGGCTGATCGACCTGATGCTGGAACGCTCCGGCAATGAATGGAAGATCATGAGCTTTGCCACCGAGGCCCGCCCGATTTCCAAACGCAACGAGGACCGTTCAACCACCGCATTGGTCGAAAGCCAGCAATACGTGCTGGACTCGGTGCAACAACAGCACGACGAAACGCTGGAATACATTCGCCGCGCGGTTGGAAAAACCGCCGCACCGCTGCATAGTTACTTCGCGCTGGTGGCGGATGATCCTTCGGTGCAGATCGTCTCGATCGCGCAGAAATGGTATATCACCGAAATGCTGAAAGGCACCGAATACGCAGGCCTGCCAATCCTGTCCGCCGCCGCCCCGTTCAAGGCTGGCGGTCGTGGGGGACCGGACTATTACACCGATGTCGCCATCGGCGATGTGGCAATCAAAAACGTATCGGACCTGTATCTATACCCCAACACCGCCCGCGCGGTGAAGGTGACTGGCGCACAAGTCAAAGGCTGGCTGGAGCGCTCGGCCGGAATGTTCAATCAGGTCGAAGTGGGCAAAGCCGACCAAGTGCTGCTGAACCCAGATTTCCCCAGCTACAACTTTGATGTGATCGACGGGGTGACCTATGAAATCGACCTGTCCCAGCCATCCCGTTTTGACGCCAAAGGCGGTATGCTGAACGAGGGCGCAACCCGCATCGTCAATCTGATGTATGAGGGTAAACCGGTGACCGACGATATGGAATTCATCATCGCCACCAACAATTACCGCGCGTCCGGAGGCGGCGATTTCCCCGGTGCCAAGGGCGACACCATCGTGTTTGAAGCCCCCGACACCAACCGCGACGTGATCGTGCGCTACATAGTTGAGCAGGGCACCATCAACCCGCAGGCCGACGCCAACTGGCGCTTCAAATCCTTGCCCGACACCACCGTGTTGTTCGACACGGGGCCAAAGGCGCAGGACTATATTGATGATGTAAACGGCGTGACGATTGAACCCGCAGGTGATGGGCCAGACGGGTTCGCGCGGTTCCGCATCAAGCTTTAGAACGACCCTGTCTTGACAGATTAGGACGGTTGACCTAACCATAGGGCAACCGTCCTAATTCTGAGCTTGATCGCATGAGCACCACCCGCACCAACATCGTTGAAGCCGCCGATCAGCTGTTCTATCGGCAAGGTTTTGACCACACATCATTCGCGGATATCGCCAAAACAGTAAAAATTTCACGCGGCAATTTTTATTATCATTTCAAGACCAAAGACGAAATTTTGGCCGCCGTGATCGACGCGCGCTTGTCCAACACCCAAAACATGCTCGCCCAATGGGAGGCCGACGGGGCCACGCCTAAGGATCGCATCCGCAGCTTCATCCATATCCTGATCCAGAACCAATCCAAGATAATGCAATACGGCTGCCCCGTCGGGTCGCTCTGCACCGAATTGGCAAAGCTGGATCACGCCGCGCAACCCGATGCCACCGCCCTGTTCACCCTGTTCCGCAACTGGCTGCAAAAGCAATTCACCCTGATGGGCCGCACCAAAGATGCCGATGCGCTGGCAATGCACCTTCTGACCCGCAGTCAGGGCGTCGCCACCCTTGCCACGGCCTTTCAGGATGATGCATTCATCAAACAAGAAGTCGGGCAGATGTGCGATTGGCTGGAAACATATTCCACAAACACCCCGGCCCATTAGAATGGAGCCCCGAATGTTCGTCATCCTGCTCAGATTTTCTGACAACAAACCCCAAGCGGGCCAATTCATGCAAGCCCACAAGGACTGGATCAAACGCGGTTTTGAGGACGGCGTGTTTTTAATGTCCGGCAGTCTACAGCCTAATCAGGGCGGCGGGGTCATGGCGCATAATACCACGTTGGAGGAACTGCAAAGCCGTGTGAATGACGACCCCTTCGTGGCCCAAAACATCGTCACCGTCGAAATCCATCAAATCACCCCGTCCCTGACCGACGAACGCCTGCAATTTCTGCACAACAAGGACTAATCCGATGAGCCACACAATCACCGGCCCCGATGACCAACCCCGTTGCCGATGGTCCGGCTCCGCCCCCGAATTTCTGCATTATCACGACACCGAATGGGGCTACCCCGTCGGCGACGACCGCCGCCTGTTTGAAAAGCTGTGTCTGGAAAGCTTCCAGTCCGGCCTCAGCTGGCGAACCATCCTTGCCAAACGCGAAAACTTCCGCACTGCCTTTGATAACTTCGATTTCAACAAGGTCGCAGACTACACCGACCACGATATTGAACGCCTATTGCAAAACGCAGGCATCGTCCGGCACCGTGGCAAAATCGAAGCGGTGATCAACAACGCAAAACGCACGCAGGAACTCATCGCCCAGAAAGGCTCGCTCGCCGCCTACGTCTGGAGCTATGAACCAGAACCACAGCACCTGGCCGAGCCCCAAACCGCCACCACCTGCCCCGAAGCAATCGCGCTTGCCAAAGACCTGAAGAAACGCGGCTGGAAATTCGTCGGCCCCACCACGGTCTATGCCTTTATGCAGGCAATGGGGCTGGTCAACGACCACGCCAATGGCTGTGCTTTCCGCACAAAAGCCGCGAAGGCGCGCAAGGCGTTCAAACGCCCGAAATGACATGCCCGATTTCAATACCCACCATCCTGCTGGCCGCCGCAATGGCCCTGCATGCGGCCCAACCCGCCCATGCCGACCAACCCGCGCGACTACTGTATGCCTCGGGCTTTGAAGGCAACATCACCCTCGCCCCAACAGGCGGTGACTATCAGCCCATCCGCGGCACAGACAGCCGAACCGGATACAAATGGCCCATCGAAATCCTCGGTGCTACAGGCAGCGCCCTGCACCTGATCGACCATGACAACCACCGCGCTATCCAGACCGAAATCCAGACCGTCACAGGCCACCCCACCCGCGCCCTGTTCAGCGCCCAGCACTACAACACCCGCGTCACCCAAAGTCCCTATGAAATCCGGAACATCAAAGACGGGCGCACCGACCTGTACGTCAGGTTCTGGATCAAACTGGACCGCAGCAGCCTGACCCAACCCGACATGTGGCGCACCTTTTTTGAATGGAAAACCAAAGGCTATGCCAATGGCACGGGCTTCCGGCTGATCTCGTATATTTACACGGATGCCGATGGCAAACCCTATTGGCACTGGCAGGGTGACCGCAACCCACAGCACCCGATCTGGGAGATTGATAACCGCAGCGTTCCCGTGCCAATCCGCAAATGGTTCCTGAACGAATTCTACTGGCACTGGAGCGAAGGCGCTGATGGCCGCGCCCTATGGAAGGTGAACGGCCAAATCATCGGCAACCACCACGGCCCCACCACCCGCAACGGCAAACCAATCGATTTCATCATGCTGACGCAAATCTATGGCAACGCCAATCCGAAACACCAATGGGTCGATGACATCGAAATCTGGGACAGCTTGCCGGATTAGGACCGCTTCATCTGCGACCAGACCAGCGCCGTCATGATCATCACCCCGCCAATCATCGCAGCCCCGCTGGGCACTTGCGCCAACAATAAAAACGCCCAGATCGGCACCAGTGGCGTTTCCAATGCACTTAACAATGCGGTTTCGGCAGCGGGCAGCCGCCGCGCCCCCTCGGTCAACGTCACCGACGCCACCGCAAACAGCAACCCGAACGCCAGCAGGATCAACAGCTCAAACGGCACAACCCGCATCGGTGCGCTGAACCACAGCGCAAATGGCAGTAACACCACCGACGCACCCGCATTGGGCAACGCCACCGGCGTTTGGGGCCAGCGCCGGTAAATCACCACCACCCCCGCGATCATCAGCGTCATCCACAGCGCCAGCGCATCCCCGATGATATTGCCACCGCGCAATGATCCGCTCACCACAATCCCGACACCGATAATTGCCACCCCGCTGGCCAGCGCGGCTGGGCCGCTCGCTCAACACCAGCCACGCCAGTAACGCGGTCAGAAAGGGCGCGGTGGCCCAGATCATTGAGACATTGGAAATGCTGGTCAGCTTGAACGCCGGAATAAACGCCGCCGTGCCCGACGCGCTCAGCAACAAGGCCAAACCCGCAGGCCACCCGAAGCGCCGAACCTCGCTGCCCAAACCCCCACGCCAGACAACATAAATAAACGTAAATGCCGCCGCACTGACCCCGCGCCAGAATATCACGTTCCACGCCTCCGCCGAAACGCCCTTGGTGAACAGCCCCGCCGTGCTAAACGCAATCGCCGAGATGCAAACCAGCGCAACACCACGTGCGTGCGCGGAACTCATCACTCGCCCTCGATTGCGTGGCCATGCAACGCAGCCGCATCCGCACGGTTCCAATACCGATGCGGGTTGTCCTTGTCGTCCAACAACTTCGATCTGCTCCCCCACGCCTCAACCACCCGAATGGTCGGCTCCTCGTTCACATGATGCGCAAAGATCACCGCAAACGCATGGCGTAACAGATCAATGTCACAGGGTAGCGAAAACACGATCTGCGCGGCAGGCGTTTTCTGCACCACCTCTTCCGCCCCCGCATGCGAACCTTCCAATGCCCGAAACGTCTGGTACCCCGCCTCGCGCACAAACATACAGGTGTCATACGGCCCCTGAACCAGCGGCAGTTCCCGCCCCAATGCCCCGCGCACCTCGTCCACACCCCCCAGCGGTGTGTCAACGGTCACAATCCATTCTCGCTCCAGCATTGCGGCGGGCATATCCAGATCGTTCAAGGTGTGCGCTTTGGCCATTACAAATCTCCATTACTTCTCGATTTTTTCAGCCCTACCACCACACTGCTGACATGTATCTGTCAGCAGTGTGGTGGTAGGCTCCGGGAAACAGGAGGCCCCAATGGCACGTTCATCCCGAATGTTTGAAATCATCCAGCTGTTGCGCGTGGCCACACACCCGCGCACGGCGCAATCAATCGCGGACGAGCTGGAAGTCACCAAACGCACAATCTACCGCGACATCGCCTCGCTTCAGGCAATGCGCACCCCGATTGAGGGTGCCGCAGGCATCGGCTATGTCATGCGCAAAGGCTACGACCTACCGCCGATCAACTTTGACATAGACGAGGCCGAAGCGATCACTGTTGGCCTATTGATGATCGCCCGCACCGGTGACAGCGGGCTGGAACGCGCCGCGCGTAGTGTCGCCCGAAAAATCGCCAATGCAGCCCCGCTGAGTGAGGCGCTGTTTTCCTCTAGCTGGGGGCCGGATGCGCCAAAAACCGTTGATCTATCCGACATCCGCACCGCCATCCGCCAAACCCGCAAAATTGAAATGACCTACATTGATCTAACCAACAGCCAAAGCAGGCGCACCATCCAGCCGCTGGCCATCATCTATTACGCTGAATCCATCGTGCTGGCCGCATGGTGCGTAATGCGCCAGGATTTCCGCCATTTCCGGGCTGACCGCATTGCCACCTATAAGGTCCTGACAGACAGCTTTGGCGACAGCGCAACCGCTCTGCGCCAGCAATGGACCAAAACCCACACCGATAACCTCTAGCCCTCCTTTTTCTTTTCCAAAATACCCGTTTACGCAGGCATCCGCGCCGTCAGGCGCAAAATAATCGAGCAGCCCGCAGGGCTTCATTTTAACGACAGCCCCTTGAACCACACCCCGTTATCGACAACATACATATGGCAACAGGAGAGCATGATGACCAACCCCAACCAATGCGTGATAGATTTCCTCCTCATCCGCCGCTCAAGACCCTACAAAACCCTGACCACCCCGGCCCCTACCCGCGAACAGCTCGGCCCGCTACTGACTGCTGCTGCCCGTGTGCCGGACCACGGCAAACTGGAACCGTGGCGCTTTATCATCCTCACAGACGCGGCCCTGCCCCGCCTTGCCACCCTCACCAGTGAACGTGGTGCCGCGCTCACGATCGACCCCGACAAAATCGACAAAGCCGCCGCCACGTTCCTCAACGCCCCGCTTATTGTCGCCGTCATCGCCAGCCCAACACCTTCGGGTAAAGTCCCCGAAGTTGAACAGCTTTATTCAGCCGGTGCTGTCTGCCTGTCCCTGTTAAACGCGGCCCTTGCCTCGGGTTGGGGGGCAAACTGGCTGTCTGGCTGGCCCAGCCATGATCGTGAGTTTTTAGCTAAAGGGCTGAACCTCACGGCACACGAAACCGTCGCCGGTTTCATCCACATCGGCGCAGGGACCAGCACACCGCCAGAACGCCCCCGCCCCGACATAAACGCAATCACCGAATGGGCTACCACATGATATTTACAGATTTCGCCAAGGCCATCGGCCAGTTTGGCGACCACCGTTTTAAGCGGGTGCTGTTCTTTGGCATTGCCCTGACCATCGCCCTGTTGTTTGGCATATATGCGGCATTTCTGGCCCTGATCAGCACGTTCGCCCCCGAGACCCTGTCGATCCCGTTTGTTGGCGAAATCACGTGGATCAAAGACCTGCTGGGCTGGGGATCAATACTGTTCATGCTGATCCTGTCATTTTTCCTGATGATCCCCGTAGCATCGGCCTTTACCGGTCTTTTCCTAGAAGACGTCGCCAAAGCGGTCGAGCGCAAACACTACCCCCACCTGCCCGCTACCCCGCGCATCCCGTTTCGGGAAACCCTGACGGACACGCTAAATTTTTTAGGATTACTGATCGGTGCCAACCTGCTGGCATTTTTCGTTTACGCTTTCATGCCCTTCTTTGCCCCCCTGCTGTTCTGGGCCCTGAACGGTTATCTGCTGGGGCGGGAATATTTCCAGATGGCGGCCATGCGCCGGTTGGGGCGGGCTGGTGCCATTGCGCTTCGCAAACAGCACTGGCGCGAAATCTGGTGGGCAGGGGTGTTGATGGCCGTGCCGCTCACCATCCCCGTGGTGAACCTGCTGATCCCGATTTTAGCCGCCGCCACCTTTACCCATATGTTTCAGCGACTCTCGGGCGGGGTGAAGTGATCAAACCAGTCGAAATCCTCGACCGTTATAACGCCGCTTAAAATCACCACCATCAGGATCGACCACAACACTACGGTGATCGCAGTGACGATCAACGCCCGTTTCTTTAACTGTGGATCAACCGGTGCCGACGATGGCGTGCCACGCGCCACCTTGCCAACGTCCGCTTGTGTTTTCAGACGCAGCGGCAGCACGATAAACAGCGTCATGAACCAGATCACAGCGAACAGAACGAGGGCGGATGTAATGGCCATGCTCTACACCTGCTCCAGTTCAACCAGCGTGCCGGTGAAATCCTTGGGATGCAGAAACAGCACAGGTTTGCCATGCGCCCCGATCTTTGGCTCGCCCGTGCCCAACACGCGAGCGCCGGAGGCCTTTAACTTGTCACGGGCGGCAATGATGTCATCGACCTCGTAACAGATATGGTGAATGCCGCCTGACGGGTTCTTTTCCAGAAACTTGTTGATCGGGCTGTTGTCGCCCAATGGATACAGCAACTCGATCTTGGTGTTGGGAAGTTCGATAAAAATCACTGTCACCCCGTGGTCCGGCTCGTCCTGCGGTGCACCCACTTTGGCCCCCAATGTGTCGCGGTACAGCGCCGCTGCGGCCTCTAGATCAGGCACAGCAATGGCAACATGGTTCAGGCGTCCGATCATCTGGCGTTCCTTATTCGCTGTTCACAGGCGTTATGCAGCGGCTATGTGCCCCGCGCAAGCCAACACTTGCCCTTTGTGCCGTCCCGTTAACCTCCCCTTAGCCAATTCCCGGCTTAACTACGACTCAAAGCATATTTACTGGAAGGGCAAGGGAATGGATGATTTCAACGATATGATGAGGGGGCAACCACCCACCGCCGCGCGGCCGCTGATGGGGCTGACTGTGCTGGTGGTCGAGGATAGCCGCTTTGCCAGCGAAGCGATGCGGTTGTTGTGCCTGCGATCCGGCGCGCGTATCCGGCGGGCGGATTGCCTTAGCTCGGCCCGTAAACACCTGCAGGTTTACCGCCCCTCGGTGGTGGTGGTCGATCTGGGGCTGCCCGATGGATCAGGCACCAACCTGATTGCCGAACTGGCGCAGGCCAGCCCGCGCATCGAAGTCATACTGGGTATCAGTGGCGATGCGGGCGGCGAAGCCGAGGCAATGGCGGCAGGGGCCGACGGGTTTTTGACCAAACCGATTGATAGCCTCGGGGTGTTCCAACAGGCCATCCTGACCCACCTGCCAGATGCCGCACAGCCGCCGGGGCCGCGCATAGTGCCGGATGAGACGATCACACCGGACCCGATCGCATTTCGTGATGATATTGCCCATGTAGCGGACGTGCTACAGGCGCGTCCCGATGGCAAAACACTGGATTATGTGGCACAGTTCACCTCTGGTGTTGCCCGCAGTGCCCATGATGGCCCGCTCGAGGCAGCAGCCCTTGCGCTGGCCACAGATCGCGCTAACGGGCAACCCATTCGCAGCGATGTGCAGCGGTTAAACGGAATGTTCAAGGAACGGCTTGCCGGTGGCGAAGTGGTTTAACAACATGAGCGGATAAAGCCGCCAGATCACAGCGCCGGATCATCCACAACCCGCACCAGACGGGTCAGATCCGACAGGCTTTCTTTCTGCCGACCATCCGCATCAAAATTTTCCGGCGCAAGCCATGTGGAAAAGGCAGATTTCAACGCGGGCCATTCGCTGTCAATCGAGGCATACCACGCCGTATCCCGATTGCGCCCTTTGAGAACCGCATGCTGGCGAAACACGCCTTCATAACTAAACCCCAACCGCTCAGCCGCACGGCGCGAGCCCTTATTCAACGCATTGCACTTCCATTCATAGCGCCGATAACCCACCTCATAGGCCCACTGCATCATCAGGAACATGGTTTCAGTCGCGGCGCGGGTGCGTTGTAGCGGTTTGGAGAAATTGATGTGCCCGACCTCGATTGATCCCGCCTCCGGCGCTATGCGTAGATAACTGGCGACACCTTCAAAACGCCCCGACGCAAGGTTCTTGACCGCGTAAAACACCGGATCATCCCCCGCCGTTATATCGCGCACCCAGCGGTGATACCTCGCCGCTGACGTATACGGCCCATAGGGCAGAAAATCCCAGATCGCGTCATCAACACAATTGGCCCGATGGATTTCGGCGGCATGGCGGTCCGCATCCAGCAATTCCAGCCGCGCATATTGCCCCTCAAGCACCGGCATCGAAGGGCCCACAGGCACTGACCAGCCCTTAACAACCCTCCCTAATCGCGTCTCGTCCGACATCGCACATCCTTTACATTTTGGCGCGATGATACCGCTTGTGTTGCCCCTGTCGAGCGGAAAATCAGCACCCGATATACCCTGAAATCGCACCACTCTCACCCAATTTTCGCCGCATTCCAAAGGCAATCTTAAGGCCAAGAGACACATCTCTAACTGCCATAAGGGAAACCGCCATGCTAAAAAAACTTTTCCGCTTTTCCAAGGAAGACAACGGCAACATCGCTGTTGACTGGGTCGTGCTTGTGGCTGGCGCTGTATCGCTGGGCATGGCCGTCACCCTGACCGCAACACACGAAGCCAAGGCCGCAACGCCACAAACAGTTGCGCCCGTTATTATCGTTGCAGGTGCCGACTAAAGCAATTTGCATTCAACTGAATCAGAATTCACCCTAAGTGTGGGCGAATTCCGATACTTATTACCCCACCCTAAATGCAAAGCGCTATAACCAGTTCACAAAATAACCTGCGGCGCGGCCCCCATATCCAGCCCTGGAAAAATCGCGCCCTCAAGCGTTGCGCGTTCAATCCCGAACAGCCCCCGCATCGCCATCGCCGAAAGGCTGCGCACATCCATCATCGGCATTAAATCGCGGCCCTGATACAGATTGCCCTGCGCCAGCCCCGGCCAATCGCCAAACACGTTGCCACCAGCAATCGCACCACCCGCCATCAGCATCGCACCGCCCGTGCCATGATCCGTGCCACGGGTGCCGTTTTCCCGTGCGGTTCTGCCAAACTCGGTCATTGCCAGCACCGCGGTTTTGCCCCAGACATCCCCCAACTCCTGACGCAACACCAGAATGCTATCCGCCAACCGCGTTAGCGCCCCCTTTAGCGCCCTGCCCTGATTGTTATGCGTATCCCAGCCGTTGACCGAAAACGCAGCCACGCGGGTATCCTCTAGCAACCGGTTGGCGGCAAACGCGGCCACCCGTTTATGCGCCCCGCCCCGCAAAGACGCGATCATCTGTTGCTGCATCATCGCCGCATCAGCCCCCATCCCCGTGCCTTCCCCTATATCGGGGTCCAGCGCCTCGGCCAGCTCAATCGCCTCGCTCACTGCCGCGTTAAACAACGGATCATCGTGATACACCTGCTCCAGCAATCGCCGCGATTGGGCCGACAGGTTCAAATGCGTATCTGGCGACCAGTTTGACACCGGTGCAGCCCCTCGCAACAACAGCATTTCCTCGCGCCCAATGGCAAATCCGGTGTGCGGATCGGCCCCCGGCATCGCTTGCAACATCCGGTTTAACCAGCCATCTCGCACCCGCCCAACCCCGTCCATTCCCAGACCGGCTTCCAGCAAATCCTGCCCATCAAAATGGCTGCGTTTATCGCGATACGGGGTGGAAACCGCATGGCCAAACGCCAACTCGCCCTTGGCCCATAGCGGTATCAAATCCGCAAGCCCTGCATGCAGTGAATAGAACCCGTCCAGATCCGAGGCACCCGCGTCTTGCCCAAACTTCAACGTCGGGCGCAAGTCCGCCAGCGCCGCATCCCCGTATGGCTGCACCACATCCAGCCCATCCATGCCGCCGCGCAAAATGATCACCACCAGCCGGTTGTCCGATGGCAATGCGGCAAAACTCATCGGGGTGAACAGCGGGCTTGCCGCCGCCGAACATCCCAATATCCCGACCCGTTGCAGGAATTTACGCCGTGATATGCTCATCTCATTCCCCCTCAGGTCCGCTGGAATTCGGGCGAGGCAAGGATCAGCCCCACCCCGTCAGATTTCTCGTCAACGCCCGCCACCGCCAGCCGCAAAGCATCCCCGAGCCGCGAGCCAAGTGCGGTCGCCGCCAACGCAGCGGGCTCCGGCAAATCAGGCCGCAACAGCGCTGGCACCGTCATCGCCCACTGAATACGCGCGGCCAAACCTTGGGGAGTGATCCAGTGTTCGGCCTCTTCCGCCCACCCATCCGGCCCCGCCGGATTTTCCCACATCTGCCCCATCAGCCCCATCGGCGCGATCACCAGTGCGCGCATCTTTTTCCAGTTCAGCGCGGTAATGCGGGCCTCCTCTACGTCCAGCACCCGCAGGGATGATATAACAAAATCAACAGGTTGCTTGATTTTAACCGCTGGCATCGCCCAGGCCGCGTCATGCGTCAACATCGCGCGGTACGTCGCCATCAGATCACCGCCGCTGTCGCCGTAGGCCGCCGCCACATGATCAACCAGCGCCGCATCGGGCGTGTCCGAGATAAAATGCACCACCAGTTTGCGCGCCAGATGGCGGGCGGTATCGGGATGCACTGCCAGATCATCCAGAAAATCGGTGATATGAAACAGGTCCTGAATATAGCCGCCATAGGATTTCCCCAGCACGGTTTCCGGCCCCAGCTCGGCCATTCGGGGCGCATAGGTGAAACCGCCCTTGCGCCGATAGGTCATGCCCGCAAACAACTTGGCCAGCTCGGAAATATCCTTTTGCGTATAGGCCCCGTCAACCCCAAGCGTGTGCAGCTCCAACACCTCGCGCGCCAGATTTTCGTTCACCCCACGCCCCGGATTACGCACCGCCACTACTGATTCGGGGCCAACTGAATTGACCTGATCCAGATAAAACAACATCATCGGATGAAACGTCGCCGCCTTTAACAGCTCGGAAAACTTGGCCGTGACGTTGGGACGGATCGCATCCTCGACATAGGTTGCAACCGCATGACGCATCACGCTTTTCTTGCCTTTGACGGTGAAATGGTCGGCCCAGAACCGCACCAGACGTTCCCGCAATCCATCCTCGGTGAACACCCCACGCGCGATGGTGGCCCGCAGCCAATCGGCCTGCTGACGCCGCGCGCCTTTGCGCAACTCACGGATTCGTTGCTTGATGTCTTGCGCCTTCTCCGGCTCCTCGCGACGGATGCGATTCAGACGGCGGATGTCTTCCATCACCGTCTCGATCTGTGCGAACCCGCCAATCGGAAACCGCTTGACCATATCGTCCGGTCCTGTCAATCGGGCCAGCATTTTGTCCACACTTGCGGGCGGCGCGATATGCGGGGACAGGCCAGTGCCAAACCGGATGGCGGCGGTTTCAGGGTTAAACGTCACAGTCACCTCTTACGATCACCTTCACACGACAGGCTATCAGACTCCGTGCAAAATGAAAAACCCCACAGCGGTCACTGCGGGGTTTTGGGCAACTTATTGTGTAAACTTAGCCTAATCCTGCGGGATCACCCGTAGGTGCAATTCGCGCAACTGCTCGTTCATCGGCTCGTTTGGTGCGCCCATCATCAAATCTTCGGCGCGTTGGTTCATCGGGAACATGATCACCTCGCGGATGTTGGCCTCGTCTGCCAGCAGCATCACGATGCGGTCAATACCCGCCGCGCAACCGCCGTGGGGCGGAGCACCGAATTTGAACGCATTCACCATACCGCCAAAGCGTTTTTCAACTTCGTCCTTGCCGTAACCGGCAATTTCAAACGCCTTGAACATGATTTCCGGCTTGTGGTTCCGGATCGCGCCGGAAACCAGCTCATAGCCATTGCACGACAGATCATACTGATAGCCCAGCACATCCAGCGGATCACCGTCCAGCGCTTCCATCCCGCCTTGGGGCATGGAAAACGGGTTGTGTTCAAAATCAATCTTGCCGGTTTCCTCGTCCTTCTCGTAAATCGGGAAATCGACAATCCAGGCGAATGCAAAGCGGTTATTTTCGGTCAGGCCCAACTCGCGACCGATCTCGTCACGCGCACGGCCCGCAACAGCTTCGAACGCCTTGGGTTTGCCCGCAAGGAAGAACGCCGCGTCCCCAACGCCAAGACCCAGTTGCAACCGGATCGCTTCGGTGCGTTCCGGTCCGATGTTTTTGGCCAAAGGACCTGCGGCTTCGTAGAACAAGTCATTCTCTTTATTATGAAATACACCATCATTCTGAAGTGCCGCCAACTCTGATGGGTCGTTTTTAGCTGCATCACCAAAACCGTGCCCCCCACCTTCTCCATCACCGCCACCACTTGGGTCCACTTTCCGCCAGAAAATATACCCCATCCCCGGCAGACCCTCTTTTTGGGCAAAGGCATTCATCCGGTCGCAGAATTTACGCGACCCACCTTTGGGTGCCGGAATGGCGCGAATTTCGGTGCCCTCGTTTTCCAGCAGGCTGGCGAAAATCTTGAAGCCGGAACCGGCAAAATGCTCAGACACGATCTGCATCTTAATCGGGTTGCGCAGGTCGGGTTTATCCGTGCCATACCAAAGGGCGGCGTCCCGATAGGAAATCTGCGGCCAGTTGGTATCGACTTTGTGACCGCCACCAAATTCGTCAAAAATGCCGTGGATCACTGGCTCGATGGTGTCGAACACATCCTGCTGGGTGACAAAAGACATCTCCAAATCCAGCTGGTAAAAATCGGTCGGCGAGCGATCCGCACGCGGGTCTTCATCACGAAAACACGGCGCGATCTGGAAGTATTTGTCAAAACCCGACACCATGATCAGCTGTTTGAATTGCTGCGGCGCTTGCGGCAGCGCGTAAAAACGACCGGGATGCAACCGCGACGGAATCAGAAAATCGCGCGCGCCTTCGGGGCTGGAGGACGTAATGATTGGCGTCTGGAATTCACGAAATTCCTTGTCCCACATCCGCTTGCGCATCGACGCCACCACGTCTGAGCGCATCTTCATGTTGCGCTGCAACTTCTCGCGGCGCAAATCCAGATAGCGGTATTTCAGACGGGTTTCTTCAGGGTATTCCTGATCACCAAACACCATCAACGGCAGTTCGTCCGCCGCACCCAGAACCTCGATATCGCGGATAAACACCTCGACTTCGCCGGTCGGGATTTTCGGGTTCACCAGTGATCCGTCCCGCGCCATCACATTGCCATCAATCCGGATGCACCATTCGCTCCGCAGCTTTTCGATCTCGGCAAACACGGGGCTATCTGGGTCGGCCATCACTTGGGTAATGCCGTAATGGTCGCGCAAATCGATAAACATAAGGCCGCCGTGGTCGCGCACGCGATGCACCCAGCCCGACAGGCGAACAGTGTCGCCTACGTTGGATTTGTTCAATTCGGCACAGGTGTGGCTGCGATAGACGTGCATGATTGTCCCCTTGGGGTGAATGGATTGGTCGGGCTGATACACCGCGCACAGCCGATAAAGTCAAGAGAGGCGACGCCAGCAATCCATGCAAATTGGCCTATATGCACCTTATCGGGGTAATTTTAGGCACCAACACCTGCCTTTAAACGCCCAACTTGATGGGGTGGGGCAACAAAGCCACAGATTAATCTGTCTGGCATTCAGCATATAGCCACGATTATCCTATCTTTGTAAAAAGAGAACATTAATGGTGCCCAAAGCACCAAAAATTCGAGGTTTTTTCGGGGTTTTTACGGTAAATGCGTTCAATAGGCACTTCTATTTCTATACTGGTTATTATTGGAATCCTGACTGCCTTAGTCTTGATCAATGCCGATACCGGCTCATCAGACATTTTGCCCAGCTGGATGGCGGGCCACTTCTATCAGCTGGGCATGCTGGACCAGATCTACCCACATGACACAGACGTTTTCACATTGCGCCCACCGCCCGAATGGGTCCCATACCATCATAGCCAAGGCCGCTCCAATGACGTATTCCCGTTTATATATCCTCCGATATGGGCGCATGTTTTCGGGTGGCTCTCTACAATAACCACATTTGAAACAGTCGTGAATTGGGCCAATACTATTAATCCGCTCCTGCTTGGCAGTATGGTTATTTTGGCTTGGCGTGCGTCAGGCAGCACTATGTCTGCACATGGCTATACTCTGCTGGGTCTGCTTATCCTGGTGCTTACCCAGATCGGGGTCGTCCCCATTTTGCAAAACCAGCCTCAAATATTCGTTAGTTTTCTAATCGTCCTAGCCATAGAACGCCACCGCTCTGGCGCGCCATTAACGGCTGGGGCTGTCATTGCGCTGGCCGCATCGATTAAGCTGTATCCGGCGCTCTTGGCATTGCTTTTTCTAGCCAACGGAAACAAACGGGCATTCGGCAGTTTTGTAATAGTCGGTGCTCTCCTTGGTGGGTTTTCAATCGTTCTGACAGGGTGGCCACTACACAGCCTGTTTTTGGCAGAAGTCAGCAGAATTAGCAGCACGGTAATAATCACACCACATACCTATTCGATTGATGCCGTTATTGGGCAGTTTTTCTTTGCTGATAATTTGCAGTTGATCCTGGATCCAAATATTATTCCCGGAAACGCAGATGAAGGCCCGATTGAAAGCCCGATAAAAAAATGGCAGGTGATGGCCAAACCCATCCTATGGCGCGGAATTTCGTCTGTTGTGACCCTGACAATTCTAGCTTTTTTTGCGTATAGACTTCACCAGAACAAGAAATCAGCGTCTGACAATAGTTTGCTTTGGCCAATCCTTCTAATCAGCATATCTCTGGCTAACCCAATATCCTGGGGGTACCATTATCTACCTGCCGTTGCCTTTGCACCGATGCTCGTTGATCGATTTGGTTTTTTCCGTGGTGTGTTGTTGCTACTTTTGATTTTCGCCCCGGTTTCAATAGTAGCGCTTAAGCCGCTGCATCTTTATTTTAGTTTTGTCGAGCAACCTGCATCGGTTTTTGGAACACTCAGTATGGTCGCCCTTGCCCTTGCCTTTGCCGTTGCCCACCGTAAAAAACCGCCCGCGCCACCGCATTAAGCAGCCTCAGGGCTTGCGCCCCGCCACCGCTGATCTATAACCCACCAGAATTTGCCGTTTGGGGGCCTGCCACATGCCAAAAAGAGATGACATCAAATCCATCATGATAATCGGCGCTGGCCCTATCATTATCGGGCAGGCCTGCGAGTTTGATTATTCCGGTGCGCAAGCCTGCAAAGCGCTGCGCGAAGAAGGCTACCGCGTCATTCTGGTTAATTCCAACCCCGCCACCATCATGACCGACCCCGAACTGGCCGACGCCACCTATATCGAGCCGATCACGGCTGAAATGGTCGCCAAAATTATCGAAAAAGAACGCCCCGATGCGCTGTTGCCCACCATGGGCGGCCAAACCGGCCTGAACACAGCACTTGAGCTGGACGACTTGGGCGTGCTGGAAAAATACAACGTCGAGCTGATCGGCGCCAAGCGCGAGGCCATCGAAATGGCCGAGGATCGCAAGCTGTTCCGCGAGGCAATGGACCGCATCGGGTTGGAAAACCCCCGCGCCACCATCGCCGAAACCCTTGAGGAATGTATGGCGGCGCTCGATGATATCGGCCTGCCCGCCATCATCCGCCCCGCCTTCACATTAGGCGGCACCGGCGGCGGCGTGGCCTATAACCGCGATGATTTCATCCATTTTTGCACCACGGGTCTGGACGCCTCGCCGGTCACCCAGATCCTGATTGATGAATCGCTGCTGGGCTGGAAAGAGTTCGAGATGGAAGTGGTGCGTGACACCGCCGACAACGCCATCATCGTCTGCGCGATTGAAAATATTGACCCGATGGGCGTGCACACTGGCGACAGTATCACGGTCGCCCCAGCCCTGACCCTGACCGACAAAGAATACCAGATGATGCGCACAGCTTCCATCGCGGTGTTGCGCGAAATCGGCGTGGAAACCGGTGGCTCCAACGTGCAGTGGGCGGTGAACCCTGCGGACGGGCGCATGGTGGTGATTGAAATGAACCCGCGCGTATCGCGCTCCTCGGCGCTGGCCTCCAAGGCGACAGGTTTCCCGATTGCCAAAATCGCCGCCAAACTGGCGGTAGGCTATACGCTGGACGAGTTGGACAACGACATCACCAAGGTCACGCCGGCCAGCTTTGAGCCAACCATCGACTATGTGGTCACCAAAATCCCGCGCTTTGCATTCGAGAAATTCGCAGGCTCAGCACCGCTGCTATCCACCGCAATGAAATCGGTTGGCGAAACCATGGCGATCGGGCGCACCATCCACGAAAGCTTGCAAAAAGCGCTGGCCAGCATGGAAACCGGCCTGACCGGATTTGATGAGGTGGATATCGAAGGCGCGCCCGATAAAGCTGCCGTCATCAAGGCCATCAGCGCCCAAACCCCCGACCGGATGCGCACCATTGCCCAAGCCATGCGTCATGGCCTGACGGACGATGAAATCCACACCGCCACCATGTTTGACCCATGGTTCCTTGCCCGTATCCGCGAGATTGTAGAGACCGAGGAAGCCGTGAAGAATGCGGGCTTACCACATGATGAACATGGTATGCGGGCGCTGAAAATGATGGGCTTCTCCGACGCCCGCCTTGCCATCCTGACAGACCAGCCCGAGGCCGCCGTGCGCAAAGCCCGCCTGACCGCAGGCGTCACCGCCGTATTCAAACGCATCGACACCTGCGCCGCCGAATTCGAGGCCCAGACCCCCTACATGTATTCCACCTACGAGGCCCCAGCGATGGGCGACGTGGAATGCGAAGCGCGGCCCAGCGACAAGAAAAAAGTCGTCATCCTAGGCGGTGGCCCGAACCGCATCGGCCAAGGTATCGAGTTCGATTACTGCTGTTGCCACGCCTGCTACGCCCTGACCGATCAGGGCTATGAAACCATCATGATCAACTGCAACCCCGAAACCGTGTCGACCGATTATGACACCTCGGACCGGCTGTATTTTGAACCCGTCACCTTTGAACATGTGATGGAAATTCTGCGGGTTGAACAGGAAAACGGCACCCTGCACGGCGTCATCGTGCAATTCGGCGGCCAGACCCCACTGAAACTCGCCAATGATCTTGAAGCCGCAGGCATCCCGATCCTTGGCACCACGCCCGACAGCATTGATCTGGCCGAAGACCGCGAGCGTTTTCAGACGCTGGTCAATGACCTTGGCCTGCTCCAGCCCAAAAACGGCATCGCCTCCACCGACGCCCAAGCCTTGGAAATCGCCGAAGAAATCGGCTTCCCGCTGGTGATCCGCCCCTCTTATGTGCTGGGTGGCCGCGCCATGGAGATCGTGCGCGATATGGCCCATCTGGAACGCTACATAGCCGAGGCCGTGGTGGTTTCCGGCGACAGCCCCGTGTTGCTCGACAGCTACCTGTCCGGCGCCATCGAAATGGACGTCGACGCGCTGTGCGATGGCAAAGACGTGCATGTCGCGGGCCTGATGCAACACATCGAGGAGGCCGGCGTGCACTCGGGCGATAGCGCCTGCTCGCTACCGCCCTACTCGCTGCCAAAAGACATCATCCAAGAGGTGCATCGCCAAACCCGCGCGCTGGCCTTGGCGCTAAACGTGGTCGGCTTGATGAACATCCAGTTCGCGGTCAAAGACGGCAAGGTCTACCTGATCGAGGTAAACCCCCGCGCCTCGCGCACCGTGCCGTTCGTCGCCAAAGCCACCGACAGCGCCATCGCCTCCATCGCCGCGCGGATCATGGCGGGCGAGCCTCTGTCCAACTTCCCGATGCGCCCGCCCTACCCCGAAGGCGCCAACCCCGACACGCCGCTGCCGTTCGCCGACCCGATGTCACTGGCCGACCCGAACATGCCGTGGTTCTCGGTCAAAGAGGCCGTTCTGCCGTTTGCCCGCTTCCCCGGCGTCGACACGATCCTT
>Ga0190303_1000131_pt1 | contig 30888 bp, 22 predicted proteins | sample 48700701_MG_FD_161672 | JGI IMG/M metagenome (GOLD analysis project Ga0190303, IMG submission 161672) | Hydrothermal vent sediment bacterial communities from Southern Trench, Guaymas Basin, Mexico - 4870-07-0-1_MG | ecosystem: Environmental > Aquatic > Marine > Hydrothermal vents > Sediment ... | reverse complement strand
CCAAACATACCAAGCTTTTTCCATGTTTTACCCTTGTCGGGAGAAAATTTTTTGCTTGTAAAAGTAATGGGAGTAAGAGTTATCCATGTGGTTTTTTGTTTATAATATAACGAATCTATTGAATTGTTAAAAGTTACTGTAACTACAGGAATCTGACTTTTTACTGATAATACACATAGAATGAAAATTAAAAATAATGATATTGTAATTTTGTGTACATTCATAATATTACTTCGTTTTAACATTTAAAGATAACGGTTTTTTATATATTATTTATTGTCATATAAATATTTTGTAGTATTTATTTTATCTTCATGATGTTATTTGTTTTTTCTGATTAATTAAATTATTTATTTTTTTAGTAATTTCGAGAAATAATAAAAAAAACCAGGAATTAGTAAATTTGTAATTTTAAAAGTAGCATTACTAAAAAGAAACAATATCTTATATTCAAATTATATGAAGAAATTATTTATAGTTTTAGTTATTCCTTTTGTGATTTTTTCATGTAAATCGAAGCAATATTCTGCCTTACAAATTCAAAGAAACAAAAATGAGAGTTTTTTTCATCAAGGATCATTAATTATTTACGATAACTATCCTATATTAACTGTAAAGGGGACTCCATATGAAGCTGGCTTGCAATATGGTGTGTTATTGAATAAGCAGTTAGTTGATATGGATAATACCGTAGATAGTTTGTTGGATACATATATTGGAAGTTTTTTTGTAAAAAAGTGGTTAACAAATATTGTTTTAGGTGTTAAGATTAAAAGAATAGAAGAAAAAGTTCCGAATGAGTATATTCAGGAATTACAAGGAATAACAGATGGAAGTGAATTAAACCTAAGAGATATAAAATTGATAGCTTATTTCCCACAATTGTTTTTTAAGATAAGCTGTACTTCATTTATAATGAAAGACGAAAGTAAAATTGTTCATGGTAGAAATCTCGATTGGCCCGGATTTGATGATATTGCAAAACATCCTTTAATTGTAAATTATATAATAGATGGAAAAAATCCATTTACAAATTTAACATTTATTGGTTATCCGGGTGTATATACCGGAATGAATAATAATGGTTTATCTATATCGATTAATATGAATGGAGCTCCTGTAGATAAAGGCGAGAAAATTAAAGATTATAATATAGGAATGCCATTGGCTTATAAAGTTAGAAGCATATTAGAGAAAGCAAATAACTTAAATGATGTAGATAAATTGCTTGATGGATACAGTTCTCATTCATGGTTTATTACAGTAGGGAGTAAAATTGATAATACAGGTGCTATTTATGAATTAACACGGGGTAAGATATCAAAAATTGAAATGAAGAATAATTTTCTTTTTGTAGAGAATTTATCTCTTTCGCAAAAGGGAAGGTATGCTTATAGTCCAATATGGATGTTTTCTACATCTAATATTGCGAGAGAAAGTAAAATGAAAGAATTGAATAAGAAATATAGAGATTTAGACATTATAAATAAATCATATAAAATAATAACAAATAAAGAATATTATAATTATTCAAATGCTCCAAATTATGGCTACTCAATAAATAATTCAATTACAGAAAAAAGCTGTATAATGGATAATTTTGAGAATAAAATATATTTTTCTTATGGAGCAGGTTTAGCTGCATGTAGAAAATATCTCGAATATGATATTAAAAGTAATAGTATAAAGAAATTTAATGATTTAAATAATGAATGTATTGATATTGAATTTGTAGAAATGAAAAAATATCTTTCGTGGTACAGAAAGAATTATGGCGATAAAAAGAAAGTAAATGGTAAGGATATAAATGTAATTGTTAAAGAACTCGATAAGTATAAATTAAATCCGGGATATAAAGCTTTTTTACTGTCGAAATATTATAGTGAAGCAAAATATTTTGATATGGCAAAAAAATATGCCGATGAGTATATGGAAATGTATTCAGAATATTTTCAACCATATTATAATAAATATTCAATACTAAATGCGAATAATGAATATGAAGATGCCGTAATAGTATTAAAAGAAATGCTTCAAATTGAAACTCTTTCACCGTATTACAAGTATATAGCATGGCAACAACTTATTATTATGTATGATAAGATAATTGAAAACAGTCCTGATAATCAGGACTTATCTAATAGAATAGATGATTTGTATAGTAAGATAGAAAAATATATTAGCCAGTACTTATATGATGATAGAACAAAAGAAGAGATGGGAAAAATAAATATTATTGTAGATAAATATAAAAACAGAAATAATGATTAAATTTGAATTGCGAGAAGATGATGAGTATATAGAATTAATAAAATTACTTAAAGTAATGCATATATGCTCTAGTGGAGCCGAAGCAAAGATTATTGTAGATAACGGAGAAGTAAAATTGAATGGAGAAGAAGAAAGTCGGAAGAGGGCAAAAATACGCTCAGGAGATATTGTTGAGGTATTCGAAGAAAAAATTAAAGTAGAATAATAAATATTAGTATTATAAATTTATAATTTAATTATGTCATTTTTAGATTTAGCAAAAAGAAGATATTCTTGTCGTAAATATAAAGATACGGCAATAGAAAAGGAGAAATTAGAACAAGTTTTAGAAGCTGGGAGAATTGCACCATCTGCAAAAAATACACAACCATGGAAGTTTATTGTTGTTCAGCAGAAAGAACATTTAGAAAAATTGTGCGAGGTATATAAAAAAGATTGGATAAAAACTGCTCCGGCAATTATTGCTGTTTGTGGCGATCATGGTGAAGCGTGGAGACGATCAGATGGTAAAATCCATACCGATATTGATGTTGCAATTGCAATAGATCATATGACTTTAGCTGCTACCGATTTAGGTTTGGCAACTTGTTGGGTTTGTATGTTCGATATTATGAAAAGTGTAGAAATTCTACATTTACCAGATGATATTGAACCAATTGCTTTAATCCCTATTGGATATTCAGACGATAATAAAAATCAAAATCCAACTAAAAAGAAAAGAAAACCATTAGGTGAAGTTGTGCATTATGAAAGATTCTTTTATAAAGATTTTAAAAGATAAAATAATTGTAAATAAAATTTTATATCGAACTCAGTTTATTTAATAGTCTCGTTTATTTCGAGACTTTTTTAATTTTATATTAAATATCGGAAATATAAAAGCAAGTTGCGTATGCATAAATTACAGTATGTTAGACATTAATATTAAAGATTGGTGTTTTTTGCTTAAAATAGATTTTTTGAATATTATTTTCCGATTGAGAAAATAATATAGTCTTTCATAAGATCGATATCTATTTTATTTATTCCATGTTTTAAAAGAATATCAGAATCTTCATCAAATATTTTAATAATATTATTTGAATCGAAGTTTTTAACATTAACATATTTTATATAGCAATTTAAGGCCGATGCTATATCTTTGGTGCACCAATAAACATGTCCGAGATATATTGTGTCGTTAATATTTTCATCTTTCTCGAGCAAGTTTTCGTAATATTTTTTTGCTGTGTCGAATTTGCCTAAAATAAAGGATATCCATGCAATTGGACGTTGGATTTTTGTGTTTGCCGGAGCTAAATATTCAACTTTAAAATAATATTTTAAGGCTTCATTATATTTTTTTAGTCGTAATAAAGTATGTCCAATGAAAGCTTGTATGTATAGATTTTCAGGTTCTAATTTTTCTGCTTCTTTATAGTAATGTAAGGCATTTTTATGCTCGTTAAGATAACGATAACAAAGAGCTATTTTTTTTGTAATCCATATTTTGTTAGTGTCGAATAAATCGGCTTTTTTGTAATAATCGAGTGCATTTTTATAATTACCCATACGTTGGTAACAATAGGCAATTTTTTCGAATAGTTCTATATCTGTTTCTGTTTCTATTGTATTTTCTAATTGTAGAAAAATTTCAAGAGCAGAATCGAAATGATTTTTTTCTAGAAAGAATTCTGCGGTATTTCTTAAAATCGTTTGGTCTTTAATTATTCTTTTATAAAAAATTGTATTATGAAAATCGAGCTTAAGTTCAAATATATCAACAAATTCATTTCTTAAATTATGAAGTTTATAAAATCTATATAAATCTTGTATGTATTGCGTAAAAATGCTTTTTGTTTTTGCAAAATTGTTTAGAATCTCATCTTCATTAGCAATTTCTTCCATTCCTTTCATTTCTTCGTTAAACATTTCTAGCATCATTTTTTTATGCTCGTCTGGAACGAATTGTAGATTCAGGCAAAAGGAGTATTTATCCGAATTACACATATAATACGAAGATTCTAATTTTTCAATAAAAGGATATAAATCAAATTGAGAGTCTGTAGATTTAGTTATGTCAGATAATTCTGAGTTTTCTTTATAAAAAGGCTGAAACCAATTGCTTAAAGTATTAAAAAAAGGAAACTGTTTTAATTTGCCAAAAGCACTCATAAATACATCTGAACCGTCAATTTGCATTTCTGAAAGTTTTTGTAACTTATCCATTAAATCGGGAGAATCTTCAAATACTCTTTCCCAATCGGGATTTTTATCTTCTAAGAACTTATCAGAAATAATATTTTCAACATCTAATTTCTCTTCTAGTTTTGGTTGCATTTTTACAATTTCAGGAAGAATTTCTTCTTCCCATTGTTTAGTAATTTTCTCTGTATCTTTCGATTTGATAAATTGAACAATAACAGCTTCTAAGTTTTTCTCTATATCATTTGCATCTTTTAACTCATCAATTTTATTAATTATTTCCGGATATAAGGAAATCCTGTCATTATATAGAAATATAGAAATCATTATACTGATAAACGCTCTTTGCCATACCTGATCTTCGTTTTTATTAAAAAATTTGAATAATAAAAGTAATTTGTTTTTATCGAAGTTACGTAACAAGCTTAATGTTAATGCGCTTACAATTAGCGATTTGTCGTGCCATGGTATTCTGGAAGAATTACAAATTGTATTTACAAGCTTAATTTCTATTTCTTTATACTTATCGCTAAACCATATAAAGTTAAAGAGTTGTTTTAACGATTGTTGTCTAGTAATTTTCGAAGAATTGATATTTGTATTATTTTCATCATATAAAATATCCCTAAGTTCATCGTCAATAATAAGACTTTCTAATATAGATTTTGTTTCTGAAAGATCGGATATTTTCTTTTGGTCGAAACTCCATTTCATCTTATATATGGTTAATTCCGACGAGTTTGTTAATAATAATTCTTTAATTTCGTCGGCTAATTCAAGTACCGATCTTATTAACTTATTGTAAACATTGTTTCGTTCCGGATCTGTTATTCCCGAGAATGAGTGCTTTAATATGTTTTTATACGTATCAAGATATTTACTTACTTGAATTGAATAATATTCTTTTCGAGTTTCTTTTGCAAGAGTAGTTAGTAATTCAAATACTGTACTTAAATTACGTTTATATGTTAAATTGCATATATTTTTGTGCGAATTATATATTTCTTTGTATTTCATAATATTAAAATTTTATACTTCAAAATTATTAAAATTATTTGAAACTTGTATTAGATATTATATTGTTTATTTTTTGATATATTTTTTAATTTTTATTTGTATATGTGTGTTGTTAAGTTACAAATACATAATTATGAATTGACTCATAATGATTTCTGATATATAAATTGTATCTTAGAAACGAAATAAAAGTTTTTTTAATTGTTTAAATATTCAAAATATTCAAAATATTATGTCATATACTCTCATTGGTTTTATTATTTATTTAATTATTGTTTTAGTCGTTGGTGTTATTACTTATAAAATAAATAAGACGCACGACGATTTTTTTATTGCAGGAAGGAAACTTAATCCATGGGTAGTTGCATTTTCCGAAAGAGCATCAGGTGAATCCGCCTGGTTATTATTAGGTCTCCCAGGAGCAGCTATGGCAACCGGATTTATGGAATCGTGGACAGCTCTTGGTTGTGTTATAGGTATTGTTTTTTATTGGTTTGTTATAGCAAAAAAATTACGTATCGAATCGGAGAAATTATCGGCTATTACTTTGCCTAACTTCTTTGCAGTAAAATTTGGAGACGATGTAAAATCAATTCGTGTTATTGCTACGTTTATTATAATTTTCTTCTTTACTTTTTATTTAGCTGCTCAATTTAATGGGGCAGGTAAAGTACTAAATGTTACATTTAATATTCCAATAGTAATAGGTATGATAATTGGCGCAGTAGTTATTATATTTTATACTATGATGGGAGGTTTTTTTGCTGTTGCTTGGACAGATCTTATTCAAGGAATAATAATGATTGCCGCTTTAATAATAATACCTATTGCCGGGATGATAGAATTGCATAATCAAGGAGGCTCTTTGGTTTCGGCAGTAGCCGAGCAAGGAGACGATTATGCAAGTTTCTTTGGTGGAAAAACCGGTTGGGCTGCTTTTGTAGTTGTCATTGGGGGCTTGAGTTGGGCACTTGGATATATGGGACAACCTCATTTATTAACACGTTTTATGGCTATTAAAGATCCTTCAAAAATAAAACTTAGTAGAAATATCGCTATTGCATGGGTAATACCTGCTTTTTCGGGTGCTATAATTATCGGACTTGTTGGTTTGGGTTTGTACAAACAAGGATATTTCGACGATGTTGAGAATGTGATGCCGTATCTTGCTAATAATATTTTGCCGGCGTGGCTTGCAGGGATTCTTATCTCAGGAGCTATTGCCGCTATGATGTCAACGGCCGATAGTCAATTATTGGTAATTACTTCATCGGTTATCGAAGATTTTTATCATAAAACCCTTGGCAAAAATGTTACCGATAAAGCATTATTACATTTAAGTAGAATAATTACTATTGTTGTAGGAGTGTTGGGCTTTGTTATTGCTGTTACTTCTAAAGACTTAATATTCGAACTTGTTTCGTATGCATGGGCAGGACTAGGGGCATCTTTTGGTCCTGCATTATTGCTTATTTTGTATTGGAAAAAAATAACCAAACAAGGTGTAATTGCAGGAATGCTTACAGGATTTTTTACAACAATAATTTGGCAAAATATCGATTTCTTAAATAATTTTCTTACTGTACGATTAGTAGCTTTTGTTTTTGCTTTTGTAGCTATTGTACTTGTTAGTTGTATTACCAAAGATAAATAGATTATCGCTTTTTAATGAATATTTGGCGAGTATTTTGCTTTTTTGACGGAAATAGATTGGTAATCTTGTTGAATGGTTTTCAGAAAAAGATACAGAAAACTCCAAAAGATAAAATACAAAAAGCAATTGGTGTAATGAAAGAATATTACAATCAATAGGAGAAAGAAAATGGAAACTAAAAGCCGGAAAGAAATAAAAGATAAAGTTTACGGTAAAATTGGAACCAAAAGACGTGATAAAAACACACTTTTTGTAAAGTTGGATGAGAACAATTCAGAAAATGAAAGATTATTAACGATAGTTCTTGAAGCAGGAAACTATTTTGATTATGTAAATGTTAGACAATCAGTAAATTAATAAATTGTGAAAAAATCACTTGTATTATTAGTAATCATATTGTTTAGTACAAGCTTGTTAGCTAAAAAATATATTCCAGTGAAGTTAATTTTTATTGATGGGAAAGAATTAATCGAAAATTTGTTAATTAACCCGGCAGATTTGATTTATCGGTTTTTTTTAGTAATTTTATATAAATTGATTTCTATAGTAGATACTATAATTTATTGTATGTATTAAACTATTCAATTATAATTTTGGCGCGAAGTTTGTATGCTAAGAAAAGTACTAAATAGATAATTATGAAAGTTGTTTGTATTAAAAATGGAATAGAAGTTATTGTTGATAATAATAATGAACTCGATTTTATCGAATATGATGTAGTTAAGGATCAGATTAAAGAAATTAACTATTTAGAAAATAATCCAAATGCAAAGATAGAAATAGATTTATCGAAACCTGATTGTCCTATTTACAATCTTATAAATTGTAATGCTAATTTCGAAAACAAATTTCATGATATAATTACGGAAAAGAATTTTGTTTTGTAATTTTTTGCAGAATAGTTGTATAGTTTTACTCGAATATTTGTGTTATTTATAAATTAATTAGAAATGGGATAGTTAAACCCATTTTTTTATTTGAATACTTTTAGAAATAGTGAGATTGCTAAAACAAAAGATTAACTTCCATTAAGTGCTTTGCTGTTCATAGAATTTTTGCTATAATAGATAGCGTTTTAGTTTAGCTAAAATTTGGGTTATACAAAATTAAGCTTCGCTAAATTGCAATTTACTTGTGTGAGTATCATCCGGTAGTCTGCCATATGTAAATTAATGATTAGAAAAAACATGAATAATGCAAATTAATTGCCAAAAGATTTGAAAATATATTTGCTATCTCCTTCAATATTAATACTTCGTTTCTTTTCGTTAAAAATAAAATCAACATTTACATTCTTCGAAATATTTAGATTTATTTCATATTTGTCTTGTTCAATATTGAAATTTGTTCCTAATACATTTGCTACCGAAATAATGTATATTCCTGCTTTAGAAATTGGTAGTAGAAAATATCCATATTTATCGGTAAGTACAGAATATGTTTCGCCATCTTCAGAACTAGCCGTTACTCTTATTCCATTTAAATCGATTTTCCCTTCTGTACTATTTTTGTCTCTGTTGAGTATTATTTTTCCTTTTACCTTATAATTTTCAACATATGGAATATAGAAGGTTTCGTCTCCTGAGATTATTAATTCCTGAGTATTGCCATGTTGAATATGAATGTTTTTTAAATTTTCAAGAGCTAAAAAATTTAACAAATATGTTCCTTCAGGTATATTTTCATAAGTAATAATACCATTAATATCAGATATTAGTTTTTCTTCTGTAAAATTAACTTTTTGTTGTAGTGTATTTCTATCACGTTTAAGAGTTAACAATATACTAGAAATAGGAGATTCATTATCATCTTTTATATTGTCTCCGTTTTGATCGTGGAAGAATAGAAAATTAATATCGTAATATTTTAATCTTGGTTGTTGAATATCAAACGATTTTTTACATCCAAAAAACATATTAAACATGCGGTTAGTAATTCTACCATAGTCTATATCATCTCTAGCACTTGTGTATATATTGTTCGATAAATAAAGCGACCATCCTTTGTTTAGGAATAAGTCAACTCTTGTGTTTATGTTTTTTGTTTCTCGTCCCGATGGCATTCTATACAAATAATTAGCATAAGCACTTACTTTTAACTTCTTGTTGTAAAAATATCTTTCAATATATGGGCGTATTTGAATAGAACTATAATTTATTAAGTCTTTATCGTACTTTAATTGTTGAAGCGATAAATTTGTTGGACCATGAATATAAAAAGCTGTTAATCGCCACGAATTGTCGTAAAAATTTAATCCAAGACGAAAATTTTTCCTTACTTTATACGAAGTAGGGATAATAAGAGGATTATCCGAAGATAAATGAGCATTCAGTAAACTAAAAGATAAGTATGGTGTAACAGATCTCATTTTTGTTAATCGAAATCTAGTTGAAGCATTAAGACTATAATTATTACTTTTAAATTTATCCGTAAAACCATCAGTAGGATTGTAAATATTTTGACTTAAAGAGTGCATTGATGGTCCTATTTGAATATATATATTATTATTAACAGTAGTTCCATACATTAGTTTTCCTATATTGTTACTATTATAATTCGATGGATTATAGAATCTTTTAGGAAAAGATGTTTGAAGAATTTTATACCTGTCGAACATCAAGTTTATTAACGATTTGTTATTTATTTTGTAATTCCCGTAAATATTAAATCTTAAATTATTACTGTTTCTTATATAATTATGAACAGTATTAGTATGTGAAATTTTAAAATTAAGTTTTTTAAAATTAAGATTATAAGTAGCACTATATGCAAAACCAATAGTTGAAGTATCGTTAGAATGCGATTCTGTATATTTATTTAGATTATTAAAATTGGTTTGGGTCGATAATATATTTACACTTACACTATTATATTTTAGAAAAGAAAATGTTCCCCCTAATATTGCCGAATAGGCATTGTAATTAGTAGAGTTGTTATTTTCGTATGTTATTCCGGTTCTAAGTTGAAGTATATTATTAATATTTCGTGTATAATTTATTGCAGCACCGTAATCGGGATTATATCGCCCCCGGGTTAATAGCAGCGAGAGTTTATTGTTTTTATTTAACGAGAATTGCCCTTTTAAACCTCTGCCTGTAATACTGTGAAGATAGTTTCCTCCAATGTTTTCTCCAATTTCAATAATCTTATTTCTATCTCTATAATTAAAGTAGAAATAACTATTTCTTTGAAAACTTAAATTTTGTTCATTTAAAGGAGAAAATTCAAAATTTTTTCCATTTACTTGATATGATAACTGTCGGTTTTCAGGAAATAATATTGTGCCAAATGTCGATATGTTAAATCTGGATGGAGTTGTCGAAAGAAAATTTAAAAATTGTAAATCTATATTTAAAGGACTAGCATTTGTCTCAGCTCTATTAATATATTTACTCTCTAATTTGTTAAAATATACATAATCAGAAGTGCTTTTGTCTTTCGATGAGCTTTTAATTTTTATTGTTGATTCCTTCCAAATATTTTTTAGTTTTTCTTCATCGTATTTATCATAGTTAGTGTTATAATTAACTTGGTAATTAATAATTGTATCTTTATGGGCAGGTAATTCAATATATTCATAATCTTGATTTTTGTCAAGATTCGATATATTAAGTAATTTTCCTATTTTAAGTTCTATTTTTATTAACTCGTTTGTGTTTCCTTTATTTTGTAGTCTTATGTTTAAGTTTGTTTTTGTTTTAAAATCATTAAAATAAAATTTCTTAGTTTCAATATTCATGTCCCATTTTGTTTCTGCGGGAATTGTTATATAGCTGCTTTTTAAGTAATTATTATCTCTCGTTTTAAACGAAGCACTAATAATATACGTTTGGTTTCCAATAACATTATTTGGTAACGAAATTCGTATAGGGATATTTAAAGTTTTTTTGGAAGCAATGGTATAATCTTGTGCAGTGTAGGATATTAATTGAAACTTTTCAGGAGTAGATATTGTTAATTTTCCTGATATTGCATCAGATTGATTGTTAGTAATTTTTAGTATATTAAAATATAAAGAATTTGTCGATTGTGTTACATTGATTTTTACAAATTCTAATTCGATTGTTGTTTTTTGTTGTAACGTATCACTTTCTTGACCAAAAATACTAATTTGCATTAATAGAAAAGAAATTAAAAAGCCTATGTAATATTTAAATTTCAATATTATAATTAAAATTAATTTTAAAATCCCGGTCCTGTTGGTATTAACTCAAATTCAATTTCAACAGTATAATAATCAGGTGGTTTGCCAAGTAAGCTCTCATTTGAAATGCCACATTCATATGAAATATTAATTTGATGATTTGTCCAATTAAGATTACTAAAATCTGGTGGCGATACAGGGTTTTGAGTATATTGAATAAGGTTAACCCAATTGGTTGTTAAATCTTGTAGACCTGTATAATTCGAATTTGGAGCAGGTAATCCAAGATTATTTGTGGCTTCTACCTGAATTGTGTTTAGTGGTAAATTATAAGAATTACTTTCGATGTTTGCTTGGGCATTAAATGACCTGAATCGTAGAATAAATCCTTCGAGAGTGGCTGCAACCTGATTACTATCTACTAAAGTTATTCCTAATACAGTGCCATTATTTATACGTATTCCGTTTTTAAATGTGTTTATAGATTTAAAATTAAAAGGAATATCTCCTCCGTAAAGTACCGATAGTCGAGCATAATTATACTCTTGACCTTTATTGCTTAAAAAGGCTAAACAAAAAAAGAATAAAAAGAGTATTCGTAATTTTATTTTCATTAATTATATGTTTATTGTAAAAATAAGTCATTTTTAATGATAAAAAAAAGTACCAATAGAATATTTTGGTACTTTTATAATAGTATTAACTATTGATTTATTTAGAAAATTATTAATTATCTATTGATAAGTCAAATAATACATTAACTACATATCTGTCAGGAGTTGGTGAAGGTTGTTGGTCAATTAAATTTTCTGCATTCATTGGAACTGTTGCTGCACCTCCTTCTGTTGTTCCGCAACGCCATACTAATTGAAATATATTGTCTGTAGCGTCACCTGCATTGGCATTAGTAGCTGAATTATTATCTTCAATTAAAACTACAGGATATGTTTCTAAAGCAGCGACTGTTGTTGCAGCTAATGTAGGGATACTCCATAGTTCTTCTCCGGCTGTAGTTCCTTGTGCTCCACCAGTTTCGAATTGATGTGTGCCACTTTCTGTAATTGTATATCCTACATTGTTTAATGCTAATGTGTTACTAGGGTCATCTGTTCCGAGAAAAGTTGCTTCTTCTGCTCCGTAAGTTACTTTCCAGCGTGTTGATGAAGCAACTGTAAAATCGGTTACATACATAGGATCAGACGTAGCTGTACCGGCAGATACTGATGTTGCTTGATCTCCTGAAATACCATTCTTGTACTGATCGATAGTGTTAAAGGTAAATTCAATGTTTCCTCCATTTGAAATCGCCATCCTGAGTACCTGATTAAGATTAACAGCCACGGGGATTACATTTCTATCAGATATTGCTTGGCTAAATCCAAGTTGAAAAATAAATAGTGATAGTGATACTAATAATAAATTTTTTTTCATAATTAATAATTTTAATTAGTATTTATTTTGTAATTTACGTATAAAGTTTTACTAAGTTACAAAATAAAAGTTGTTTGTCTATGAAAATAGACGATTAATCAATAAAAAAGTAGTATTTATCATATAATAATTGATATTTTTTTTGAAAAAAAAGTTATTATTGCTGAATTTATGATTAAATATATTGCGTAAATATTTAATAAATTATTATTTTTAAAATAAATTAATAAACTATCAATTATGAAAAATTCTTTATTGCTAATTATATTTAGTGTCCATGCATTGCTTTCTTGTTCTCAGGATTTTGAAGTAGCTCCTGTTTTAATGAATTTTACAGGAGATCCGGGAACTGTTACAACTAAAGCTTTAACTGTTAGAAATTATGCAAACATAAAGCAAAAATTTACACTAAAATTTTCCGATTATATAATCGATGAAAATGGCGTGAAACAAATAAAAGCAATGAATACTACAAAAAATTCATGTGCCAGTTGGATAACAATTAATCCATCATTTGTAGAGTTACAACCAAACGAGTCTAAGGAGCTTAGTGTATTAATGGCAGTGCCTCAAAATCATTTCGAAACAAGATGGGGTATGATTCACGTTGAAGTTGCAAAAGAAAAAGATATTTTTAATGCCGATAAGCAATTGGCTACTGGGGTAATTATTGTCCCAAGAATTAATGTACTTGTAAAACAATCCCCAAAATCGAATAGTAATTATTCGGCTAAGCTTGTAAGTTTAACGGAAATTACCGAAACAAAAGATAAATTTCGAAAGTTTGAGATAAAAATATTAAATAATGGAGATAAAGTAATTGATGCCAAAGTGTATTTAGCTATTGCTAATATTAAAACTGCCGAAGAGAAAAAATATAATAAAAAATCAATTACAGTTTATCCAAATAATAAAAGAAAACTTACATTAATATTACCCGAAAAAATTGAACCCGGCGAATATGCCCTTGCTGCTATTTTGGATTATGGTCATAGAATGCCGTTAGAAGGTTCTCAAATAATTATAACACAGAAATAAATTTATGTTAAATATAATAAATATATCAAATACGAGCTTAGTTAGCAGAAATATATATTAATAGATAAATTTTAAAAAGATGAAATATTTATATCCTTGCGTTTACTACAAGGACATGAATATAATCGCGAAACTAGTTCGGAATAGGCAGTAATGTTACATGGTAATAGAAAAAATATTTAAATATTTAAAATTATAATTAATAGAAAAAAAGCCATAATTAATATTTATACTAATGAAAAACAAAGCAATATTTATTTTTTGTTATATTATTTTTAGTTCTGTAATTCTTATGGCTCAAAACGAAATATCTACTTGGTACGATAGTGATAAGAACTTATTAAAAGAAAAGTTTTATGTTTCAAATATCAATGGACAGAATGTTAAAAATGGTTTGTATTGTATTTATTTTGAGAATGGGAAATTGTGGCAAAAAGGAATTTATAAAAATGGCTTGCTCGATAGTATCTGGATAGATAATTATTATAATGGGAAAATAAAACAATATCTTAGATATGAATCAGGAAAGTTAAATGGAGTAACAAAAATATTCTATGAATCTGGGCAACTTAAACAAAACCTAAATTATAAAGACGATATGCTTAATGGATTTGTAGAGCTGTTTTACGAGAATGGAAGAGTTAAAGAAAAATCGTATTATACTAATAATGTTCTTAATGGTAAAGTAAAAGCATATTTTGAGAAAGGAAATATGCGATTCGAGAAAACATTTGTTAATGGTATTGAAAATGGATATTCAAAAGAATATTACGAGAATGGAAAAATAAAAGAAAAGTTGAATAAAACTAATGGTGTTCTAGATAGTGTTTTTGTAGGTTATTATAAAGAATATGAGAATGGAACCTTACAAAAAAAATGTATATACGAAAATGGAGTGCTTAACGGATTATATGTTGGGTATTATCACGATGGTTCTAAAATGGTAGAGTGTACATATATAAATAATAATATTGAAGGAAAATATACTTATTATTATGGAAAAGAAAAATCTGAAGGTCTTACTGTAAATCAGATAAAAGAAGAAGGGTATTATATTAATAATTTGCGAACTGGTTTATGGAAAGCTTATTATCCAGATGGTAAATTATTTTCGATAGGGAATTATAAAAATAATTTATTTAGTAGTACATGGAAAATCTATTATAATAATGGAAATATAAAACAAATAGGGGAATATCTTGACGCTAATGCTATTGGAGAGTTTAAATTTTTTTATAAAAATGGAGGATTGAAAAATACTGGAAATTATTCAAAAAATAAAAAAGATGGAATTTGGAAAACATATTATGAATCGGGTGAGTTATTGAGTAAAATATATTTCAGAAATGGAGTAAGAAATGGAGATGCTTATGGGTACGATAAAAATGGAAATCAAATAGAACATAAAATATTTATTGATGGAGAAGAAAAATAGATATATATTTAAATTAGTATTTTTTATATTGGTTATTGTATTATTGTTTTCGTGCAATGACGAACCCAATAATTATATTTCGATATCTGGATTGTGGCGTTTCGAAGAAATAAGGGATAACGGAACAGAAGTTTATACTGTAGATATTTGTAAATCAGAAAGCGATAGTACAATATTTGCAGTTTATAATTTTTATAATTTTGGAAACGAAGAAAAAATATATATAAAAGTAAATAGTGAAAATGAAATTTCTATAGAACTTCAGTTTATTGGAAATTCAGGGATTTTTGTTGAAGGAATAGGTGAAGCAGAATCTGATTATAAAAATATATATTTAAGATATACTATAGATAATGGAATAAAAAAAATTGATGTAAACTCTCATTTAACAAGATTGTAATTATCTACTATAAGAAAAAGCCTTACTATCTTATTTTCTAATTAAATATCAATCATTTTTAAGTATAAGAATCGAAGAAATGTTATTTTTATTAATATAACTTTTTCGTACATAAAAATATTTTAATCAAAACAATTAAGTAGATTATTTTACTATGTTTGCAAATATTTAGTAATAAATATTTTGTAAATATTTGCTTAATGAAAATGTCTATGAGAATAATGTTTTTTAGTATCGTTTTGTTATTTGTTTCGTGTAATATGTCAAAACAAACAACTGTAGATAATTATAATGAAAATGAAATTAGTTTTGTAAGTTTGAAAAGTCAGTTTCATAAAGACGAAGAAGTTAAGCTTGTATTTGAAAATAATATTGAATCGGAAATTACAATTTTAAACCCACAAAGAATGCTTATAGAAAAAAACTATAACAATAAGTGGGAAAGAGTGAAAATTTTATATTGCCCTTGTGGAGCATCATGCCCACAACCACCTAAGCAATTAGAATTAAAACCTTCAGAAAAACATATATTTACTTGGAACCAAAAAGAAGATTGGTGTGGCGATTATATTACAAAATTTGTTCAGAAAACAGAAACAAAATTTGTAGGATTCGGTAAATATAGAATTAAGGTTTTATATAAAATTAAGCAAAGTAAAATTGTTGAAATTTATAAATATTTCGAAATTATTGAATAATAGAATATATAGAATTTGAATATATAATTACTAAAGAACTATTAAAATGAGAAGATTGCTAATTAGTTTACTTGTGTTATTTGCTTTTCAAACGGCAAATGCACAACCATGGATGAACAAGCTAAAAAAAACAAAAAATCAAACTGAAACAAATTTTTATGAAACTCAAGATGCTTTTCATAAATATTGGGAAGGAAAGAATGTAAAAAACGGTTATTATTATGTTAACAGAGAAAAGAAAAAGGCGTATGGATGGAAACAATTCCTACGTTGGGAGTGGTTTTGGGAAACCCGTGTTGATAAAAAAACAGGAAACTTCCCGAAAACAAATTTATTTAAAGAACATAAAATTTATTTAAAGAATAGTTCTTCTAAAGCTACCGATATGGCTAATTGGCTTAGTGTTGGTCCGGAAAGTTCAGAAGGTGGATATGCTGGTGTTGGAAGAATAAATTGTATATCTTTTCATCCTACAAACGATAATATTTTCTGGATAGGTGCTCCTGCGGGAGGTTTATGGAAGACTGTCGATGGAGGTTCATCGTGGGAAGTATTAACCGACTCTAATCCTGTTATGGGAGTTAGCAGTATTGCTATACCAAACGATTTTGAAACATCAAATACTATATATATTGCTACGGGCGATAGAGATGCCGGTGATAATTATTCTGTTGGAGTACTTAAATCAACCGACGGGGGTGTAACTTGGAATACAACAGGTCTGTCGTATGAAGTATATCAATATATAAAAATTACAAAATTGTTAATAGACCCTGTAAATCAAGATGTTTTATATGCTTCAACAAATCAAGGAATATATAAAACAATTAATGCGGGTGTAGATTGGACATTTCAGGTTTCCGGTGCTTTTTACGATATGGAATTTAAACCCGGAGACGAAGCCAACACATTATATGCCGTAACAAAAAGTTCAGGCTCTCCTGCTTTTTATAAAACAATTAACGCAGGAACAGATTGGAATAAAATGTACGATTTTCCAACAGATGCATCAAGAGTTGAAATAGGTGTTACTAAAGCTGATTCTTCTATTGTATATACTTTATGTTCGGGTAACGATAGTGGATTATATGGAATATATAAATCAAGCGATAATGGAGATAATTTTACAAAAATTTTCGATGGTACTCAAACTAATAATAATTTATTAGGATGGGAAGCAGATGGATCTGGTTCCGGAGGACAAGGATGGTATGATCTTGCTTTTGAAGTATCGCCTAAAGATACTAACGAATTATTTGTTGGTGGAGTAAATACATGGAGATCTGTCGATGGAGCTGTTTCGTGGGCTTGTAATAATCATTGGTGGGGAGATCAGGTGCCGGCAGTTCATGCCGATAAACATTATATGGCTTACCGCGACGATAGTACTCTTTTCGAATGTAATGATGGAGGTGTATATAAAACAGTAAATGGAGGAACAGATTGGACAGATCTTACTAATGGGATGATTATTAGTCAGATGTATAAGCTTAGTGTTTCTCAAACTCAAGAAAATGAAGTAATCACAGGATTACAAGATAATGGAACAAAATTATACCACAATAGTTATTGGGACGATGTGAAAGGTGGAGATGGAATGGAATGTCTTATCGATTACGAAGATGTAAATATTCAGTACGGAACATACACAAATGGACAAATATCTAGAACAATGAATCATTGGGGTTCACCAAGTACTGATATCTCAGCAAATATTCCGGGCGGAAATAATGGTGCTTGGGTAACTCCATATATTATCGACCCTTCTGATAATAAAATTTTATATGTTGGATATTCTGATGTTTGGAAAACTACCGACAGAGGAGATACATGGACTCAAATTTCTAATTTGAGTTTTGGTAATAAAATCAGAGCTATGGCTATTGCTCCATCAAATAGTCAGGTAATTTATATTACCGATTATAACAGCTTATGGAAAACAACTGATGGAGGAGATGCTTGGTCTGATGTAACTAATACATTGCCTGTAAGTAATGGTGATATTTCAAGTATTGCAATTGATGCATATAATCCTTCTGTTGTTTGGGTAACTATTGGAGGATATAATAATAGCGGAGTTTTTAAATCCGATAATGGGGGAGATGCATGGACAAATATCTCTGCAGGTTTACCATCTGTTCCTGTAAATACAATAGTTCAAAATAAATTAGAAAACTCTAGTTGTCATTTATATGCCGGTACCGATATTGGTGTATTTGTGAAAGACGGTGATGCCGATTGGACTTTGTTTAATTCTGGACTTGCTAATGTTGTTATCTCAGAATTGGAAATATATTACGATAATAATAATCCAACAAATAGCAAATTATGGGCTGCAACTTATGGAAGAGGTTTGTGGACTAGCAATTTGCTCGTTTTTACTCAAGCAGCTATTGTTTGTAGAAGTATTGAAGGACCTATTTATGTATCTGCTGATAGTAGTGTTAATGTTGATCTTATTTATACTGCAAACAAAACATTTACATCAAATACTTTTAATGCATATTTATCGGATGCCGATGGAGATTTTACAAATGAGATTTTGATTGGAACTTTAGAATCGGATGTGTCTGATACCATTATGGCTACTATTCCAACTAATACATTAAGTGGTACTAATTATAAAATAAGAATAAAATCGACTAATCCCATAGAAACAAGTATTGATAATGGTAGTTTCGAGATTGTTTTAGATACAATAGCTCCTTCTTCTGAAATAACTTGTTCTATTAATGGAACAACAAGTATCAGTTCGTTTAATATATCTGTTACTTTTAGCGAAGATGTTTATGGTTTCGATATTAACGATATTAATGTTACTAATGGAGAAGTTAATGATTTAATTGAGACAAATGCCTCTAATTATAGACTTACTCTTGTTCCTGATGCTAATGGAGATGTTATAGTTGATGTTCCTGAAAATATTGTAGGAGATATAGTTGGAAATAGAAATACTTCTTCAACATGGAGTATTGTCTTTACCGGAAATACAGGAATAAACGATTTTAACAAAGCGGGAATTAAAATATACCCTAATCCAAATCAGGGTCGATTTACTGTTTCGTCGAAAGAAGAGATGAAAAGAATTATTATTACTGATATCAGTGGTAGAAAAATTCTTTCGAAAGAATTACATAATAATGATGTTAACATCGATTTAAGTCAATATGCTAAAGGAATGTATTTAATTAGTATAAATGTTAACAGTAAGATATTACAAGCAAAAATATTGGTAGAATAGCGATGTTTTGAGACAATTTATGTCGGTCTAAAATAGCTTGACTGATTTGTAGTAAAATTAATTTTTATTATTAAACCTCCAAAGTATAAACTTTGGAGGTTTCTTGCTTCTATTGAATTTTTTTCATTAGTTTCTAACGATATTTCGAATTTCAAGATTAACTTTTATGGTTTAAAACAAAATGCTCCCGGTATTATTCCAACTTTGAAAGTGTCAATTATTTCGGCTTGTGATGAATAACGGTATATAACACCTTGTTGAACGTAATCGATAGCATCTGCAACATAGACTTCTGATGTTTTTGGATCGATAGTTAATCCATAGTATCCTCCATTATATTGTCCGCTATATTGACTTTCTATAAATGGTTTGTCGGGGAAGTGTGTTGATGTTACTGGTAAACGGTAAATATGCTTGTTAATAAAGTAAATAGTATCTTTTGTTCCGTTCATGCATATTTCTGATGGCCAGTCTCCTAGTTCGAACCGAAATATTCGTTCTATCTTCCTGTTGGCGGCATCAATTTTTATTAATCCCGGTGCCTCGTAACCATAAGGACTATCATAATATCCGCCGTCGGTTACTGTCCATATTTTGTTATATTTATCAAGTATCAGAGATGTTGGTTGTTTTAACACCTTTATAGAATCGATTACTTGATCGGTTTCACTATCTATAACAAGAATTTGATTATCGTATGACCAACAATTGGTAAATACATATTTATCGTATTGCACCATTTGTTCTGTAGGATGCTGATAAAATTCAGAGTAATGGTTATTTACATTTATGTAACCTGTTATCTGAAAAGTTTGTGGGTTTACTATGGTAATGGCTTTTGCATATAAATCGGTGATATAGGCTTTTGTATCATTAATAAAATGAATATATCTTGGGGATGTAAGACCAATTATTTTACCTACATATTCAAAAGTATTTATATTGATTATATATATTTTTCCTGAATTATTAATTACAATATACCCCAGACTATCACGAATAGTCATTGATTGAGCTACATCGCCCAAGGGTACTCCGTTTGTTCGATAGAAAATGCTATTCAGGGTTTTCATCGAATCAATCATATAATAAGATAAAGAAGCATTGTCGTACATAAAATTTCCTTCGTTGGTAATAAAAAGGCCTCTTTGATTTCTTATGTACGAATTAAGACTTGTATCCTGATTAATTTCTAGTTTATTAAATTTAGTTAAAGCATCATCATCCATACAGGAAGATAATATTAAGGCTATTGAAATATAGAATATAATTTTTTTCATTTGTCGAATGTTAACATTAATAATAGTGAATAATATCTTCCTGGCATATACCTGCCTAATACAGAACGATATTCTTCATCGAAAAGATTGTTTATCTTAAATTCTAAACCAATCTTATAGCTATTAAAGGAAAGATTTTTCCCGATAGAAACTTTATTCATGTGATAGGGATAGTACCAATTTAATTTCCCCGATGAATTGCCTGTTCCAAGGTCGTCTGAATCATCTTCAAGTCCAACCATATTACTTGTCATAGTAAACCGCTCGCTATATGAATTGTATTGGTAGCGTAGATAAAAGCCTTTATACGAGACGCTTGTCATAACATTTCCTGAGTGAACAGGAATAAACGGTAATTGTTTTTTATATGATTCGTCTCCCCAACTTAAAGGATCTCCATAATTTAACGATTTTGTAAGTCCGTAATTTCCGTGTAATTGTAATTTTATATTTCCGATTTCTGTATTTATTTTCAGATTATATTCCAAGCCATATGATTTAACTCTTTTTATGTTAAATGGTTCCCAATATCCTTTAAAGCTTGGTAACCAGATAATCCATTTGTTGATATCGGAATAATAAGCGGTAAGTTGTGTATTTATATTTGTTTTTCTTTTAGTATTAATGTAGTGAATACTAAGTTCTTCGGTAAAACCTTCTTCCGGTTTTAAATCCGGATTTCCTCCGGGTTGCCAATATAAATCGTTTAATGTGGGATGATGATAATTTCTTGTTATACTTCCTTTAATTACAAAATCTGTAGTAAAAATAGGCTTATAACTTAGGCCTAGATCAAAAATTAATGGAGAGAAATTTTTATTAATAATATCATCGCGAAGCATAAGCGATAGATTGATTTTTTTTAACATCTGAATGTAAATACCTCCAAACAATGAGAAATCATCACGAATAACATCGTAACCTGTTTTTTTTACTGAATCTTTTGTATGTACATCAAAATGATTATAATTAACAGAAGATTGAAATAGTATATTTTTGTTGATATTAAAATCATATTTTAATTTATTGTAAAAACTATTCATCTTACTACTTGAATAGATTGCAGGGATTTTTCCAATACCACTCACTTCATTCATAAGTTTATAATCGAGATTTTGATAATCGTAGCCTGAGCTAATGTAAAAATTACTTTTATTATTATAGTATTTCCAGTCTATAATAATTTTAGCGGTATTGTCGTCTTGTTTATTAAGATTCGATTGATTATCGCCCTCATAACTAAGTACTGTAGGAATAGAGCGGTTTGCATTTTGCCACCATGTTTTTGCAGAAATATAATTATTCTCGCTAGGGTGGAAATATAGTTCTTGAGCAAAGCCGTATTTTGAGTAATTAGCATTTTTGTTTTTTACACGAGGTTTATCCGTGATAACTTTGTTGATAAACGAATAATCGTTTTTAGATTTATTATTATATACTCGTGTCTTTGATTGTATTTTATTATTTCCGACATTAAACTGTGCAAATTCATCATAAGTTGAATAGTTACCAATACCTTGATAATATTTCCCGCTTATTTTATTTGTCCAATCTACTTTATTTTTTATACTTATGCTTCCGCCTAAGCCTCCACTTTGCTCTTTTATTGAGCTGCCTCCATGTTGCAGACTTAAATCGTCGATAATGTAAACAGGAATCAACGAAAAATCAACCATTCCCAACATAGGGGAATTTATGTTCATCCCATTCCACGAAACTTGAGTGTGAGTAGCTGCTGTGCCCCGAAAAGAAGCGGTTGCTAATGCCCCACGTCCATGCTCTTTTATATATACTGTGGTGTTTTCCGATAATACATCCGAGAGATTAGCATTTATCTTATCCAATAAAATTATTGAATCGACTTGCATTGTTTTTTGTCCGGCTTCTTCTTTTTTAAAAATGCGCTTTGCTACTATTTTTACTTCTTTAATTTCTATGATTTTATTCAATGATTGAGAATAACTGAAATGACTCATAAAAATTATTAGAACAATAATTAACCTTTTCATTGATATCCATTTAATGTCTGATTATTACTTTGTAACAAAAAGAAGAGAAAGGGGTGGTAAGCTTAACAATATACAAACCTTCTTTCCAATTTTCTGTATTAATTATGTGATTGTTGGAAGATTTTCTGATTGCTTTATTGTAAATCATGCTTCCTGTTGATGTATATACATATATTATACTAGACTGATTTATGTCTGTTGTATTTACTGATATGTAGTTGTTAGCAGGATTAGGTGTAATCTTTATTTCCTTTTTGATATCATTAATGCTTGAAGTACCTTGTTCAACTTTTAATTCAAATTCTTCAGTGGCTATTTTAATGTTATAAGTGCCGGGTTCAGTAATTTTTAGATATATTTTCCCGTTACTGTTCGAAATAACAGGTTTATCGTCGAAAAAATAACTTTCATTATCTACACGTACGTTTATTCCTTCTATCGGATTTGTGCCATTATTAATAATTGAATCTGAGCTATTGATGCTATATGAATCACAAAAGACACTGATTTCTAGTGTTTCGTCTGTAGAAATGCTTGAGAAAGGATATTCTACTTGATAAATACACCACGAATTGTTTATATTATTTACATAGTAAATCTGTATTTCATTATCGGATGATAGTTGAATGTTAGCGAAATCATTCATATAACTTTTATCATTAACTTTTGCAATCCATGTATTGTCTTCGTATCCACCGTAACCATAGTAATATGCAAAATTATTATCGTGGTTTACCGGTAGCTGTGATATATATAAATTACCTGTTTCTTTATCTTCGAAGCGTAAATCGCTTTCAAAATCAATATTTTCAAAAACCGATGCTATGGCATGTGCTAGTGTAATATTGGGTATCGATTGCATACTATAATCATTATATGGATTAATAATATATGGCATAAGATTGAAATTCGTTACTTTTATTTTCTTGCGAGGATAAAATGTATTCATATCGGTCTTGATAGACAGGTATATATCAAGGGTGTCTGATGCTTTAAGTATAGTTACATCAATAGAATCCATTATATTTTCAAAACCATTTGGATGAACATATATTCTTGAAGTACCTTCTTTTTTGCCTGTAATGTAATCGTGGTCTTCTTCTTTGTTAATTAAAATATTATTGTTTGATGTTGTCCATATATTTTCCAGTCCATAAATATAATTTCCGTTCTGGTCTTTTACTTTAGCATCTATTAAATGTTTCTCGGCTACTCTTATTTCAGAGTTGTCGAATATAATTTTTATACTTGTTGGTGCAATTATATCTGTTTTTACTGTTTTTGTATAAATATTTCCATATTCATAACTGGCCGTAACATTAATTTTACCCGTATCGATAGCAATTAATTGATTATTTTCATCGATTATAGCTTTGTCCGGTTTGTCAATGTTCCATTCTATAGTATTAACTTCTTGTTTTTTCCCTTTAATAAAGAAATTGGCTTCAAGTTGCAGAATAGTTCCTGCGCTTATTTGTGGCGGCAAATCGTTAACAACCAGTAGATTTGTTTCTCCCGTTATGTCAGGATTAGGACTAACATCCATAACAGCGGTTACTTCTGTGGAAATTTCGCCCAGCCAGCCAGCCGGTTCATTTACGCCGGTGTATATTTTAACAAAATCAATTTCACCTAAACTTACATGATTCCCCTCAGTATCTACAGCCCAGTCTATATCTATAGGGTCGCCTCCACAACCTTCTTTCTCCTCGGTGTAAGGATTATCAGGAACATCATAAGGTTCTGTGCCTCGTGGAAAATTGTCAGCATATCCGAATCCTCTGCGAAATGACATAATATAGGTTGGTATAGTTTTATCAACAAATCCTTTAATTTTTGTTCCATCGAAACTGTAATAATTTTGCTCTATTTCGGGGAAAGTATCTGCAATTGGGTAATAAGCTTGCGAATGGAACGGGTTAGCATACACATAACCAGTATCATTCTGATTATCGGTCCATTGCACATCAGCTGCTACATTACTCATCGGATTATAATAAGTTAAACTGTAATCATTTATTGTTGATTCCCAATAATGATCGCTTCCTGATACTTCATACCATATATCATCAGCTTCTCCATTGTTGTTTTCATCTTTCATTACCATTACTATTCCAGGCTCTGCCCATGATTCTAAAGGATTGCCATAAATAGTGAAGTCTATTCCGTAAGGATTTTCCGGATCATTTTCGATAGATTTACTGAAACCCACAACGATATATCCACCATAGGCTCCCAGACTTATTCCTCCTGTTGCTCCTCCAATAAGTGATTTTGCCTTTGATGGGCATCCCCAAGATGAGGTATTGATAAACTGTCCCGGTGCCGGTTTATATTCTAGTATTCTCGAAACAAATATTCCGTCTTTTGTTTGTTGTGCGCTTAGTTTTATCTGAGCGCTTGTTGTAACAGATAGCATTACAAAAAACAAAAAAGATGTAATTGTTTTAATTTTCATCTTTAGTTTTTTTAATGATTTATTTTTTAAAAAATTGTATTTATCTAATAATATCAACATTTGTGAAGTATATAAATGTCTATATTTTATAATCGTACTTTTAACTTTCCTTGCCTGTATTTCAATTATATCTCACATTTTGAATATTTTGTTCTGTAAAATATAAAAAACCAGAACCCTTAGAAATAAGGATTCTGGTGTATAAAATATCTTATTGTTTTATAATAGATTTAGTGAATTGAGAATTATTACCTTCTATGTTAATAAAATATATACCTGCAGGTAATGATATTAGATTAAGCTTAAATTCGGTATTCCCATTTCCCGGTTTTTGTACTTGCTGTATAATACCATAATTATTCATCAATACTATTCTTTTTATCGCAAATGGACTTTTTATAATAATATAGTCTTTAGTTGGATTTGGATATATATTGATGTTTAATTCATCTTTATTTGAAAATCCTGTTGTATTATTAACAGTTACATTAAATGATGTTGATACATATTCAATACCATCATTAGCCATGATAGTAATTGTTGCATCTCCATATTGATTATCAAGGAAAGAGAGGGTCAGTATATTTTCGCTAATCTGAGTTGAAACAAGACTCTCATTTGAATTTTCACTAACAGATAAAACTAATTCGTCATTATCAATATCCGTGAATAAATTGCTTAAATCAATTTGTTTATCATTAGCGTTCTTATCAACTGTAATATCTTCGATTGTGCCAATAAGCTCTGGTTTATCATTTACCTGATTAACAATAATATTAAATGTATCGGTAACAGTTAAACCATTGGAATTAGCTTCAATAACTACTTCTGACTCTCCGTATTGATTAGCTTTTAACGAAATATAAAGGATGTTGTTTTCGATATTTAACGACATCAAATTTACATCTACAGTACTTACAATTGATTTTGTAATTAAAGCATCATCATTATCATCATCACTAAATACATTTTCAAGAGATATTTCACTTGTAGGAGCATCTTCTGATATTGTTAAATCTGTAATCGGATTTGCCACAAATGGATGTTGATCATTATTAACTGTTATATGTATGGTGTCATATGCAGATTTTCCGTTTGAAAGGCCTTCGATAACCAAAGTAGAAGTACCTTCAGATATACAACTAATAGTTAGGATATCTCCATCTACCGAAGCTGAAACGACATCGGTATTTGAATTTGAAGCTATCGATTTCTGTATAGAAGAATCTTCATCATCGCTATCTGTAAATACATTCGATAAATTAATTTCTTTGTCATATGAATCGGGGTTTTCAATAATATCAGCAATAGGATTGATAACAACAGGAGCATCATCCTGTAAAATGTTGATATTATCTACACAAAAATATGCCGGAGTGTTCATTCCCCACATACCAACATCGGAAGAACTAAGTGTAAACATCAGACTGTCTATTTTTCCTAATGTGCTTAATTCAACCCATTGCCATGATTTTATGATATAATCTTTTGTATTATCATCGAAACGATAATCGGCAAGGAAAAATTCTACAGTATCGGTTTCAATACCATTTTTTAATCCCCAAACCGATAGCTTAAACCAATCAGGATCATTTCCATCAATACCTCCAAATTTTTTAGCAAAAGCATCACCTTGTTCCATTGATAGGCTTGCGTAGGTGCTGTTTGTAACGTAAAATCCTTTAACTTCATGTTTCGAATTTTCAATAAAATTTAACGAAACAGGTAGTGTTTCATAAGTCATCCAATTGGTTGGGACAAAACTAACACCATAGTTCTTGCCTCCCGATTGAAGAGTATCAACTCCGGCTGCTGTAATTGCACTATATTGGTTGGTATAACCGGGAGTTGAATCATTAGCCATGTTAGAATAAGCCCAACCGCTCCATGATTCAGAAGCATCGTTGTAATCATTAGGAAAATGAGCCAAGTGAGAATCAAAACCTCCGGTACCATCAGAGCCATTCCAGTAACTATCTTTACCAAGTGTTAAATTTTCAAAATCAGAAATTTCATAGTTTCCTGATATTTCAGGGCGAACTCCAACAATAAAATTGGTGATAACAGATTGTCCGTTAGAATTTGCTTTTAAAGTAATATTTGTTTGTCCTGAAGAAATAAAATCCACTAACATATTTTTACCATTTATTGAAACGATGGCAACAGATGAGTCGGAGTTTACTGTTATTTCATATGTAAAATCCCCTGTATCATCAGGGTCTGTAAAATGCTTACTTAAATCAATACTAACATCAGCATCTGTTTCAGCTCCTGAAATTGTGCCGATTGGTTTGCTTACAACAGGAGGTTTGCTTCTATATACTTTTGCAAGAGGACGTCCCCATGATAAAACCATAATTTCATTTTCATCTTCATGGTTCATAACATCACCGTTTGATTTTATCATTGTAAACCAATCCATATCGTCTGTTGCAATGCCAAGAGTGTCGAAATTATAACCATCACCAACAGTTTCGTTCCAACGTGCTAATACTTTATCTGAAGAGAAACTATTGGAATTAAATATAAGGTTTCCTCCGGCATCAACTTCACAATCGTAGGCTCCATTTGGCAGATCTGATAGTTTAGTGGCATTATCTAATGTAAGAGTGTCTACAACCGTATTATTTAAAATATTTTCCACTTCTTCACTATTCCAACGATAAATAGCATTAGTGGTAGAGAAAAAATAAGTGCCATAATATACATTGCCGTCTGCATCGGTTGCTAAACCTGCCGAGCTGCCTCCTATCTCAATAATTTTTCTATGATTGTCATTGCCGGTTGTATCCAATACAAAAATCGAAGTTGGATCATTCCAATTCGAACTGTTTAGGCCTGATACTAAAATGCTGTCGTGCAAAAATTCCAAGTCGAAATTTCCTGATAAATGAGCTTGTAAATCCCATTCTCCGGTTTCAATATTAATGCTGTAAATACGGTCGTCGGTATTTCCACTATTGGTAAAACCTGCCCATATTTGTTTTCCGTCAGGCGACATGGTAACAAAACTTGGCCAAGAAGCATATCCTGCAGGTTTACCATATTTGTTTGTTTCATTACCGGTTTTCATGTTAAAGCAACGTATTGTATCTCCATCATTGGCATATACTAAACTGTCATGTATGTCAAATGCTGAAAATGTCTCATATGTAGGTAAGATATCTAAAGCTTTAAATCCTTCTGAAGGAGTAAGATAACTTTGCCCAAATGTTGCAAATGCAAGCAACATTACGTTAATTATTGTAAAATATATATTTTTCATTTTTTCGTTCTTTATTTATTCAATAACTATTTGGTAAGATTTAATATTACTTTTAGAAATTGCTTTTGCCAGATAAATACCTTTTTCAAGTGGCGAAAAATCAATATTATCGATATTATTTAGATTAGATTTTAAAACTAATTTGCCATTAATATTGAAAATTTCAAAGCCATTGATATTAATAAAAGTCTTCTCATTATCTGAAGATGTAAAAATTGTTATAGTTTTTTCAGAGAAATTTTCTTTGTGTGATTTTGTTTCGGGTGTTGATTTATATTTTTTTGCAGAGTTTTCGGAATCAACATTTACTACTCCGCAAATTTCTGTAGAAACTTCTCCTAACCATCCACAATTTCGATTTAATCCGGTATATATTTTAACGAAATCAATTTTGTCTAGACTTACAGGGTTTCCCTGATCATCAACTGCCCATTCGATTTTCATTGCGTCGCCGCCTGCACCTTCAATAATATCGATGGTAGCAGGGTTATCGGGTTGAGTTATCGGATCTCCGCTTTTTTTTGTATGATTATCGGCATAACCATAATCTAAGGTATAAGATTTAATAAAATTAGGATTACTGTCATCTATATTTCCACTAATTAGCATTCCTTGATATGTCTCGCTAATCGGATTAACATCCGGGAAAGAATCGACAGATGGATAATATGGTTGCGTATGGTAAGGATTAGATAAGATTGCACCTCTATGGTTTCTGTTATCTCTCCATGGTACATTAGCATAACCTCCCGGATTAGCATACATAATGACATAGTTATTTATTGTCGATGGATTGTTATATTCACTTCCTTTTAATAAATACCATGTATCATCTGGCAATCCATTTTGATTTTCATCTTTCATTACCTGAACTATACCGGGTTCCGACCATCCGGTAAATGCATTTCCAAAAATAGAAAAATCAACGCCATAAGGGTTGTTTGGATCGTTTTCAATAGAATGATCGAAGCCTACTACAATGTAACCTCCATAAGCCCCTAAGCTGATATGTCCATTAATACCACCTATAATAGATTGGGCTGCAGACGGACTACCCCAAGTTAAAGTGTTAGTAAATTGCCCGGGGGCAGGTTTATACTCAATTACTTGCGATACATAAGGGCTATTTTGAGCTAAAAGACCTACTCTAAAAAGAATAATTGTCGCAACAATTATGTAAATTTGTTTCATAATGCAATTGTTTAAATATTAATAATTGTGTTATTGATAAGGAACGGCAGATAGTTTTGGCGAACGCTGCCGTTCTGTTTTTTTATGTTAATATCTTTTTGTTTGTAATTGTAATACAGGAAATTGTAATTTTGCTAATTCAAATACTCCAAATAATATTCCGGAATAAACCATATCGCCCATAAAAGTATTTTTTAAGAATGGTAATCCTGCAGAGTAGCATGTTATTAGTCCTGAAAAAGTTTTCGGATACATTGTTCCTGATGTCCAAACACCAAAATTCGAGATAATAAAAAAGCTGATAGATGCAAGGAGTGAAGCTAGTAGGATATTCTGGATTTTTATTTTTTTCAGCAAAGCAAAACCAATTAGTCCTATAACAATAAAAGCACCATATGTCCAGTAAAATCCTTGATATGCCCAAACAAAATGATCGAAATATTGTCCATATACTATATTATTAAGCACTAAATCGCTTAACCACATAGAAGCTATTGGAATAATAAAAGCAAAATACTTTTTAGATAAATAAGCAGCCCCAAATAATGCCATTGCTCCAATGGGAGCGAAATTAGGAGGATGTGGTAATAAACGGCTGAATGCTGCCAATAAAACCAGCAGAGTAAGAACTCCAAAACGAACATTAATTTTTGATTTTTCCATCGTAACTGCAATTTTAGTTAAATAATCTATGAAATTTTGCAGCATACGATGTTGAAGGAAGTCCAATGAAACATCGTGTTGATTAGATACCTGTTCTCCGCAGGCTACAAAATCTATATTTCACTGGCAGGTCTTCTGACTTACCTCTAATTTTGACCCCTTCCCCTACAAGTTTTGAAGAGTGGTATAATGCCAAAGTTATTAATGAGGCTCACAGCAGCGGGACTGTTGTCGATTTTCACGACATTCCCTATTATTTCCTTCCGATTTTCTCGGAATTGGAAACCAATGAGTGAACAAATGTAGATATTTTAAATTTAAACAAAGCAAAAGTATAAAAAAAAATAAATTTGGAGGTAAAATTTTTCAAATAAATTAATTGAATTAGGCATTTAGACAATAATCTGTTTGTATGTCATCGGTCTCTGATTTACCATCCTAAGAATAAGATTTTCAAATAGCCCTTCTTTCATATTACTGCGATTAAAACGATAACAATACTCGTCAAT
>Ga0190303_1000130_pt1 | contig 30981 bp, 25 predicted proteins | sample 48700701_MG_FD_161672 | JGI IMG/M metagenome (GOLD analysis project Ga0190303, IMG submission 161672) | Hydrothermal vent sediment bacterial communities from Southern Trench, Guaymas Basin, Mexico - 4870-07-0-1_MG | ecosystem: Environmental > Aquatic > Marine > Hydrothermal vents > Sediment ... | reverse complement strand
AGGTAACACTGCTAATCGTATTTAATGTTGGGGTAACTATAGTTCCTCCTGTAGCAGCTGTATACCAAGTTACACCTATTATGGAAACCAATGCAGTATTGGCATCTAAGGTCTGAATTGGACTTTGTTCACATTCTGTTATATTTCCAGTACTTGTAGGTGCATTAGGAGCCGCAGTAATTGTTAAAGTAACAGCTGTTCTGGTTAAACTATCACAAGTTCCATTGTTATATTCTGCATAATAGGTTATTGTACTAACGGTATTTAATGTTGGGCTAGCAACTACACTTCCTGCTGTAGCAGCATCATACCAGGTAATTCCTGTTGTGGAAGCAAAGGCAGTATTGGCATCTAATGTTTGAATTGGACTTTGTTCACATTCTATAATATCTCCAGTACTTGTAGGAGCCGCAGGAGCCGGAGTTATTGTTAAAGTAACTGCTGTTCTAGTTAAACTATCACAAGTTCCATCGTTATATTCTGCATAATAGGTAACGGTCCCAGTTGTTGATCTAGTTGGGCTTCCTACTACAGTTCCCCCTGTAGCAGCATCATACCAGGTAATTCCTATTGGTGAAGCAAAGGCATCATTGGCATCTAAGGTTTGAATTGGGCTTGTTTCACATTCAATAATATCTCCAGTACTTGTTGGAGCCGAAGGAGCTCCATTTATTGTTAAAGTAACGGCTGTTCGGGTTAAACTATCGCAAGTTCCATCGTTATATTCTGCATAATAGGTAACACTGCTAATCGTATTTAATGTTGGGGTGACTATAGTTCCTCCTGTAGCAGCTGTATACCAAGTTACACCTATTATGGAAACCAATGCAGTATTGGCATCTAAGGTCTGAATTGGACTTTGCTGACAGGCTATAATATCTCCAGTACTTGTAGGAGCCGCAGGTGCCGGAGTTATTGTTAAAGTAACAGCTGTTCTGGTTAAACTATCACAAGTTCCATCGTTATATTCTGCATAGTAGGTTATTGTACTAACGGTATTTAATGTTGGGCTTCCTACTACAGTTCCCCCTGTGGCAGCATCATACCAGGTAATTCCTGTTGTGGAAGCAAAGGCATCATTAGCATTTAAGGTTTGAATTGGGCTTGTTTCACATTCTGTTATATTTCCAGTACTTGTAGGAGCCGCAGGAGCCGCAGTAATTGTTAAAGTAACTGCTGTTCTGGTTAAACTATCACAAGTTCCATCATTATGTTCCGCATAATAGGTAACGGTTCCAGTTGTTGATCTAGTTGGACTTCCTACTACAGTTCCCGCTGTAGCAGCTGTATACCAAGTAATACCTATGGTAGAGACCAATGCAGTATTGGCATCTAAGGTTTGAATTGGGCTTGTTTCACATTCTGTTATATCTCCAGTACTTGTTGGAGCCGCAGGTGCTGCAATAATTGTTAAAATAACGGCTGTTCTAGTTGCACTTGAGCATCCGTCATAATAGTATTCTGCATAATAGGTTACACTAGTGATAGTATTTAATGTTGGGGTAACTACACTTCCCCCTGTAGCAGCTGTATACCAAATAACATTTGTGATAGAAACCAATGCATTATTGGCATCTAATGTTTGAATTGGGCTTGTTTGACATTCTACAATATCTCCATTGCTTGTTGGAGCAGGTGGTGTTGCTATATAAGTAAATGTTGCTGCAGAATCTACTCCACCATCTACACTAAAAAACCCAGTAGAAGAGACACATGGAATTGTTACTTCTAATGTATTTACATTTATAAAATTAACATTAGCACCAGGGATTGCAAGCCCATTTAATGTAACGGTTGAAAGAGCTGTAAAACTACCGCCAGTATCATTAATTGTTACAACGGTACCTGCGTATCCTGTAGTTGGTGTGAAAGATGTAATTGGTCCTTCGACTATATTGGAAAGTAGCAAAGGTGAATTGGCTCTATTTTCAATAGAATTTGAAAATAAATTAGTAGCTACTAGCAAGAATAATACAACAAAGGCGCGCTTTGTCATATTCAAAGAATATATGTTTTTCATAACTCGGGGTTGAGATTATAATCTATTTAAACAAAAAATATTATTTAATGTTTAACACAAATATATAAAAATTGTTGATAAAATTTAATTATTTGTTTATAACTTCATCATTATATAATGGTAAAACACCTTTAAAGGTACAAAAAATACAACATTTTGAGGGTTTTAGGTGTTAAAGTTAAATATTAAGCAACTCATTATCAGATAAATTAATAACATAATGCACCAAACACTTTCATAAATTTATTAAGGATTAGATAAAATGTTTTAAAAAAATTAGAGTCTTTTACTTTCTAAAGAGACACCTATTTAAGGCGTCCACTTTAAGTAAGTTATCTATAAATTAAAAAACCACTTTTAATATTGAAAGTGGTTTAAATTAGTGTAAAATTAACCTGTTTTTATCTCATTACCTTATCTAGGTTATTGCTCATTATAATAAAGAATATCAGCATTCCAAGCACAACTAGAAATTGTTGCTCTTTCACCTGCAGTAATTAATTTGTTTGTTCTCCAATAATAAGTAATATGTGCTAACTTTGTTGTAAACGCTTCGTGAAGCTCTTCTCCATTTTCACCATCGTAAGCCTCATTAATTTGGTTTATTAAATTTTCTATTTCATCCATCATGGTAGTTCCACAATCTAGAAAAATATTTTCTACGTAAGTATTACAATCTCCAACTGTTATAGTTTCACTCATATTAGAATATGTATACTCATCTACAGCATCTGGACAGCCATCATTATCTGCATCACAATAACCAAAATTTATATTATCTACAGTTACCCCCTATGCTATTTGAAGACTTTACTATAATTTTTTTAATTGGTTCTTTAGAGGTTACCCCCAAAAGCTACCGTAATAAGCACTATTAACACTAGAATAGCCTAATAAGTTAGAATCTCCGTACACTTCTATGATTATAGTTGAATTGCTCAAATATGGAAATTACCTCTACTCCATGAGCCCAATACTTTGTTTCCATAATCACCTGTAAATTCCCAAGTATTAAAACCCCAAACATATCCTAAATCATTGTTTTCATCAACCGTGCTAAATCGTATATTTGGCTGTATGCTCCAGACGAAACTAAAGTATACCTGCCCTTGATGATCTGTATATTGATCTACATAACCAATCCAAGCATACGCCCAATATGCCGGGACATGCAATGCCTGAAAATCTTCCAATTGCATAACAGGGTTACATGAGTTGTAAAAACTCTCTGAATCTGAGTATAAGTCTAACTTATTATTTTCAGGAAAATGGTTATAAGACACTCCTTGGTCTTCCGCTTTTTGAAAGTCTAAAGATGAATTACCGTTATAAATTGCAGCACCGTTAGAATTTTCACTCTTGTTTGTTGAAGAACTACTTTCAATAAACACCTGTGTGTCATTTTCACAGCTAGAACTAATAACTACCACAAATAAAAGGTAGTTCATGATTTTTAAATGTTTCATAAATAATTTGATAAAATTTCGTTTATATAATCGTCGATTATACACTTTAAAGTTAATCCACTCTAATTATACTTTTTATTCTAACAAACTACCTGAATTACCTAATAAAACGTTTATTCATTAAAACTATACTTTACCAAAAAGCTGTAGAATTTCATCTTTCGTAAAGAAGATACTTGTCCCAAAAGTTTGAGTTGATAAGTTATTTTGCTTAATCTTTAACAGTTGCCTCCCTTTAATGTTTTTAAATTCAAATTTCACAATGGTATCTTGAATCATTTGTACAATCATTTGGTGATCATTTTCAGACTCAAAACCATCCATTAATAAACTATAAAGTGAACTTTTATCAATAAATAAAAATGAGTTTAAAAATTTTTGAGAATTTGAGTTTACGTCTGAATATACAAACGAAAATATATCGTTGTTCTTTAAAATTTTTATTGAATGCTCTCCACTTTGAACACTTCCAATTTCTTGACCATTAACTGATAAAGAAACCATAAAAAAAATTACTAAAATTAGTACTCTCATAAACTTAAATATAAAATAATTTGGGGGGTTCACTAATCATCTAAATACAACCAGTTAAAAAGAATTTACCCTACCTGTTAGCTGTAATTTTAAATGCTATTTCATTTCATAATAAACGAAACTTTATAAAATTAGCTTTCAAAACAAAAAAGACTCACAATAACATTGTAAGTCTTTTTCTCAATTTTAATTTGCTCCCCCTCTTGGACTCGAACCAAGGACCCTCTGATTAACAGTCAGATGCTCTAACCAACTGAGCTAAGGAGGAATTTATTCTCTTTTGCGAGTGCAAATATACAAGGTTTTAAACTTTCTGCAAGATTTTTTCAAAAAAAAAATATTCTTTTTTGTTATTTTCCTTCCCCTGAGAGTAACTCTCTGAAAACTAAACTTTAAAAAAATAATAGAATACGTATTTTATTTATTGAATTTTCAATATCATCCTCCTAAAGAAGCTTTTAAAAGGCACATTTTTAACATATTTGAATAAATAGTATTAAAAAGATAATAATCCCAATAAAGCTTCTAATAAAAATGGTGGTTTTAGTAAAAGTTGTAATTTAGCGCCAACTAAACAAATCAAAGACTACTAGCAATAAATATGGAAAAATTTTCATTTTTAAATACTGTACATACGGGTTATATTTCCGATTTATATGATCAGTATTTAATAAATCCAGATTCTTTAGAACCCAGTTGGAAAATTTTTTTTCAAGGTTACGACTTCGCTAATGAGAAATACTCATTAACCGATGCTACTAATTTTGAAGTTCCTGAGAATGTTTTAAAAGAATTTAAAGTACTCGACCTTATCAATGGCTATAGAACACGAGGGCATTTATTTACCAAAACAAACCCAGTTCGTGAACGTAGAAAATACACTCCTAGTCTAGCGCTTGAGAATTTTGGCCTTTCAAAAAAGGATTTAGATATTGTTTTTGATGCAGGAAACAGTATTGGAACAGGTAAAGCTACCTTGCGTAAAATTATTAAACATCTTGAAACCGTTTATTGCGATTCTATTGGCGTTGAGTATATGTACATAAGAAATCCTGAAGAAATAAAATGGATTCAAAAGCAGTTAAACAGAAACTCTAATCACCCAAATTATTCGGCTGACTCTAAAAAATACATCTTAAAAAAATTAACTCAAGCAGTTACATTTGAGAATTTTTTACAAACAAAATATGTTGGTCAAAAGCGTTTTTCTTTAGAAGGCGGAGAAACTTTAATTCCTGCAATTAGTGCTGTAATTAGAAATGCTGCTGAAATTTATGACGTTGATGAGTTTGTCTTAGGAATGGCACATAGAGGCCGTTTAAACACCCTTACTAATATTTTTAGAAAACCCATTAGAGATTTGTTTAGCGAGTTTGAAGGGAAAGATTTTGAAGAAAAAGATTTCGATGGTGATGTAAAATATCATTTAGGTTTAACCACTACTAAAACTTTAAAAAACAATAAGGAATTAAAAATGAATTTAGTTCCAAATCCATCACATTTAGAAACCGTTGGGCCAATTGTTGAAGGAATTGCTCGTGCTAAAATTGATAAAATCTACAATGGAGATAACTCTAAATTACTCCCAATAATTGTACACGGTGATGCTGCAATTGCAGGGCAAGGTTTGGTGTATGAAGTTACCCAAATGAGTCAATTAAATGGGTATTCCACTGGTGGAACCATTCACATAGTTGTAAATAACCAAATTGGTTTTACCACCAATTATTTAGACGCTCGTTCAAGCACATATTGTACAGATGTTGCCAAAGTAACTTTATCTCCTGTATTACACGTAAATGCAGATGATGTTGAAGCAGTTGTTCACGCAATTGAAATGGCACTAGATTTTAGAATGAAATTTAAGCGTGATATTTTTATAGATTTATTAGGCTACAGAAAATATGGTCATAATGAAGGAGATGAGCCTCGTTTTACACAACCTAAATTGTATAAAACAATTTCTAAACATTCCAATCCTAGAGATATTTATGCCGAAAAATTAATTACTGAAGGTATCATTGATACTGCTTATTTAAACGAATCTATTGCTGAATTCAAAAACTTATTAGAAGAAGAATATCAACACTCTAAAAAAGTTGAAACTTCTAAAGTGCGTGAATTTATGCAGGATACTTGGAAAGGGTTTACCCGAAGAGATTTAAATTCCATGTTAATTTCTGAAGACACAACCTACTCTAAAATAAAGTTAAAAGATATCGCAAAAGTGGTATCTACAGTTCCTGAAGGTGTTAAATTTTTACGTAAAGCGGAACGAATTTTACGCGATAGAAACAAGATGGTTTTTGAAACCGATAAAATTGATTGGGGAATGGGAGAAACATTAGCCTACGGAAGTTTACTAAAAGAAGGTTTTGATGTTCGTATTTCTGGTCAAGATGTTGAACGTGGTACGTTTAGCCATCGTCATGCAATTTTACGTGATGAAATTTCAGAAGAACGAATCAATTTATTAAATAGATTAGACGATAAACAAGGGGAAATGAATATCTATAATTCCTTATTGTCTGAATACGGTGTGCTTGGTTTTGACTATGGTTATGCCATGGCAAATCCAAATACGTTAACTATTTGGGAAGCTCAATTTGGTGATTTTAGTAACGGTGCTCAAATTATTTTCGACCAATATTTATCGGCTGCTGAAGACAAATGGAAATTACAAAATGGAATTGTTATTTTATTACCTCACGGTTACGAAGGACAAGGGTCTGAACACTCTTCAGCACGTATGGAACGTTTTTTACAATTATGCGCCATAGATAATATGATTGTTGCAGATTGTACAACTCCTGCCAATTTCTATCACTTATTACGTCGTCAAATGAAACGCGATTTTAGAAAACCATTAATTGTATTTACCCCTAAAAGTTTGTTGCGTAATCCGTTAGCAACTTCTTCATTAGAAGAGTTTTCCAAAAGGAGTTTTCAAGAAGTAATTGACGATACAATTGCACCTGAAAATGTAACCAAATTAGTTTTTTGCACAGGTAAATTTTATTACGATTTATTAGCAGAACGTACTAATTTAGAAAGAAATGATGTTGCTTTAGTGAGAATTGAGCAATTATTTCCGCTTCATTTAGAAAAATTACAACAAGTAATTGATAAGTATCCAAACGTAAAAAATTATGCTTGGGCACAAGAAGAACCAGAAAATATGGGTGCTTGGAGTTTTATGTTGCAACGCTTCAGATTGGTACAACTTGACGTTGCTTCTCAACCATTTTACGCTGTTCCTGCAGCAGGTTCATCAGCAAGATTTAAGAGAAGACACCAACGTGTTATTGATAAAGTATTTAACACTAACTAATAAAAATTCGTCTACAAAGACAAAAAACTAATAAGATGATTTTAGAAATGAAAGTTCCCTCTCCGGGAGAATCTATTACAGAAGTAGAAATCGCAGCTTGGCTAGTTGAAGATGGTGATTATGTAGAAAAAGATCAGCCAATTGCTGAAGTAGATTCAGACAAAGCAACCTTAGAGTTACCCGCTGAAGAAAGTGGTATTATTACTTTAAAAGCTGAAGAAGGTGATGCCGTTGAAGTTGGAGCAGTTGTTTGTTTAATCGATTTAGAAGGCAAAAAACCTGAAGGAACAGTTACTTCAAAAGATGAGGAAGTTGAAGAAAAACCTACTGAAACAAAAATTACGTATGCTAGTGGAACTACTTCACCTGCTTCGAAGAAAATTTTAGACGAAAAAGGTGTTATTCCTTCTGAAGTTAAAGGAACAGGACGTGATGGTAGAATTACAAAGGAAGATGCTGTAAACGCTACACCAAGCATGGGAACTCCTGCAGGTAGTTCTCGTAATTCTGAACGTAAAAAAATGTCTATGCTTCGCAGAAAAGTAGCACAACGTTTGGTTACAGTTAAAAATGAAACCGCCATGCTTACTACTTTTAACGAAGTAGATATGAAACCTATTTTTGATTTAAGAAATGAATATAAAGAAGATTTTAAAACTAAACATGGTGTTGGATTAGGGTTTATGAGTTTCTTCACATTAGCAGTTGTAAGGGCTTTAGAATTATATCCTGATGTAAATTCAATGTTAGATGGTGATTATAAAATATTGCACGATTTTAAAGATATTTCTATCGCTGTTTCAGGCCCAAAAGGTTTAATGGTTCCTGTAATTAGAAATACTGAAAATTTAACTTTTAGAGGGGTTGAGAGCGAAGTAAAACGTTTAGCAATAAGAGCTCGTGATGGGCAAATTACGGTTGATGAAATGACTGGTGGTACTTTTACAATTACCAATGGTGGTGTATTTGGTTCAATGTTATCAACTCCAATTATAAACCCACCGCAAAGTGGTATTTTAGGAATGCATAATATTGTTGAAAGACCAATTGCTGTAAATGGTGAAGTAATTATTAGACCTATTATGTATGTTGCTTTATCTTATGACCATAGAGTTATTGATGGAAGAGAATCTGTTGGTTTTTTAGTTGCTGTAAAAGAAGCATTGGAAAATCCAGTTGAAATTTTAATGGATAACAACATTAAAAAAGCACTGGAAATGTAATTTATGTCATTATAACAAAAAACCGAGCAAATAGCTCGGTTTTTTGTTTTGTTCCTAGTATGTCAGTTATTCATTTATATTAAACAATTTTTTTGTTATTTTTAAATTCCTTAAAAACTTTATTCCATATCAAATCTAATTCCTACTGATATATTATTCTGATCAATTGTTTGATTCTTAAAAATTGGTGATAAATCATATTTTACGTATAAAGCAGTAGTATTAAAAGCAATATACGTGCTTAAACCATATACCAAATTACTCGTATTGTAATCCCGTTTAAATTTATCTTTCACGTTATCTCCATCAAGTGAGTATTTTAATTTTTGTCGTGTTCCAATATTGAAACCTGCGTAGCCCCCAACTCCAATTTTAAATTGTTTATGTGTAGTGTATCTAAAATAATTGTCACTTTCAACCTTTTTGGATGGGCCAAATTCAAAATGAATTGGAATTACTAAATTAGTGATCGATAATTTTGATTTTTTTAAATCACTATTAAAAACTTTTAATGAGGTTTGATCTCCGTTCTGAACAAAATATTGATTATCTGCTGGTTTTAAACCATTCATTTGTAAAGAAAATCCGTATTTAAAACGAACAAAATTAGATTCTTTAAACACCCTTGTTTTCCAAGCCCAACCAAGTTCAAAAAAACGAGAACCGCCAAATTCATAAGGTGAATCATCAAATTTTTCACCATCAACAATGGCATTATTAAACCCAACTGCTATTACTAATTCGCTTAAAGTTCTTCTGTCATATTTCTTAGGCTCATTCTTTCCTTTAATTTTAAACCCAATATAACTTCCCTTTGTTCCTCCAATGCTAAAACCCGCAACAGAATTTTCTCCATCATTATCAATATATCCATCTTCATTCCGTTCTAAAAGTGCAATTTTATTCTCTACAATTTTTGTTCTATTTTCGATATTTAATGCTCTTTTTTTTGCTGCTTTTTGTTTTAAAATAGCTACCTCTTCATTAGTGATTTCGCCGTTTTCTAATCGTTGTAAAATAATTTCTACTTCCGTTTTTAAAAAATCACGTTCTTCAGTTTTAATTACTCCTTTTTGATATTCTAAAGATTTAATTCTAATATTATTGTTAGGTTCTTTGTCTTGGGCATTTATAAATTGTGTACTTATAATTATTGTAATAAGCACTATATATTTAGTAATATTTTGCATGATATTTAATATTTTTTAGTGTTAATTATTTAATCATTACGTTCTGAAACTGCAGTTATCATGTTTTCGTAATTTAATTTAAAAGCCTCAAAAACTTTATTTCTAAATGATCTATTCAAATCTACTTCAACGTCTTGAAGTAATAAATTTGCATCAACTATGTTAGATTTCCCCCTATGAAGGCTGTTTACTAGCAACTCCTTTTGAGCTTTATTTAAAAGTTTGTCTATTTCATCATCAGTTACAAGTGAGTTTTGAGTATTTAGGTTTTTAATTTCAACAAGCAAATCATTAATTTTTTGTTCTCCAAGAATTAATTGATTTGTGCTTAATTTTTCATGTTTGATAAGAGTTTCATCAACCTCAGTTAAAGATTCTATTTTAATAGTTTTCTTATAAATTTGTTCACTTTTTGTATTGGCAAATTGTTCTTTACTCTCCTTAAAAAATTGAAGTTTTTTAATGACATTTTTATCTTTTCTTGATTTATTAAATGTGCTACTATCGTTTAAATTTTCTTCTGCAATTAATTCTTCATTATTTATAATTGAATTTTCAATCTCTTTCTTTTCAATAGTTTTGGTATCAACAATTATTGGTTTTATATTTTCAACATCCTTATTAAAAAATAAAGGAACGATTAATAGAACCCCAACAATACTAGCTGCAACACCTAGTATCCAAAAAAGTGTATTACGTTTTTTAGTTTCAATACTTTCAAGTTTAGCATCTAATTTATCCCACGCATTTATTGATGGATGCAATGTTCTTTTTTCAAGCTTTTCTTTTATATTTTGTTCAAATTTATGAAGTGCCATAACTTGTATTATTTAATTTATTGATTTTTTGTTGAAGCATTTTTCGCGCTTTAAATAATTGCGATTTTGAAGTGCCTTCACTAATATTTAGTAGTTCTGAAATTTCTTGATGCTTATAACCTTCTATTGCAAACATTACAAAAACCATTTTATAACCATCTGGAAGTGAGTCTATAAGGTATTGTATTTGGGCAACATCTATATCTGAATTAATAGTATCTATTAATTCATTTTGAATTTCTATATCTTCAACTGAAAATTCAATATTTTTTTGTTTTCTCAAGAAAGAAATAGATTCTCGTATCATAATTCTGCGAATCCAACCTTCAAAACTTCCATTATTTTGAAAATTTTTCAAATTAGAAAACACTTTGAAAAAACCGTTAAGCATTGCTTCTTCAGCAAATTGAACATCTTTTATATAATATCTACAAACACTCAACATTTTTGGAGAATGCAACTTAAATAACGCGTGTTGCGCTTCACGATTATTCTGTATCGTTTTTTTGATTAGCTTTTCTTCGTTTTTAAAAAGTTGAATAATTTTCAAAAGTGATTTGGTTTTCTTGTCTATTTATAAAGACGCAGATTTTATGCGAAAGGTTGCCTGAATAGTGTTTTTAATAAAAAATATTTAATGTAATTTGAAACTAAATTATGAAATTAGTTGATATTAAAATTTATACACTAACTTTTTTAAATACAAAAGCTGATTTTTATAATCTATAATTGCCTTTCCTTTCTCTAGAATATCAGCACCAATAATTCCATCAACTGCTTCGGCTTTATGCTCGGTTAAAGCGGTATTTACATGAGTTAAATCTAATAAGACTATTGAAAAATTATTAAATTTCCAATTGCTTATTTCAATGTTATTTTGAACAGAAATTTTTGTTTCAATACCAATTGCACCAGCCCCTGCGGCTTTTGTGTCAGAATCTTCAACATCTAAGTTAAACTTCCCATCTAAGTTAATATCAACGCACGAATTAGAGGCGCCAGTATCTAAAATAAATCTACCTTTTACACCATTTATGGTTGCTTTTAACTCAAAATGATTGGTGTTTATTTTCTTGAGTTTTATTTTAGTGTATCCTTTTCTTAAAAGAATGTTATTTAATTTCATGAGGTAGTTATTTCGGTCAAATTTAACGCTTTTTAAAAAGAAAATATCCACCCAACAAGGAGAATCCTAAAATTAAAAACCACATAAAATTAAAGTCGTTATTTTGATTGGAAGTTGTATCCCCAATATATACAAAACTTGCCCAATAATAAGGTGATTTTTTACTTACAGAAATAGTTTTATTTTCAATATAAGCTAATTTTGAATGATGTAAAGCTACAGATTTACTCTCAGTCTTTTTATAATTTTTATAAAACTCAGCCATAAGTTCTTCGGTAGACTTATCATTAACTTTCCATAATGAAACTAATAAATTTTTTACACCAGCATACGAAAACCCACGCGCTAAACTCATAGCTCCTTCACCTTTTCTTAAAGTCCCCAAACCTGTTTCACAAGCACTTAAAACTAGTAAATCTGCCTGTAAATTATACCCGTAAATTTCGGGTAAATACAATGTTTCATTATAAAATTCAATAGCTGGAGGTTCATAAAAATTTCCTGCCGTAGCGTGTGTAGACAAATGTATTATTGAATAGTTTTCAGCGTATGCGTTAAAATTATTTTTTGATGCATTTGAATTTAGTAAAAAATTACCTTCAATTGTGTTTTCAATACTTTTTGCTTCTTGTAACGTATTCTTCAACGCTGATAAACCTCTGTGATTATTCTCAAAAACAGGAAAAAAACCAATAAATTTTTCAGGATTTATTTTAATCTCTTTTGTTTGTTGCATTAAAATTGTAGCTGAATATCCAAAGCTAATTCTGCTTTTACGAAGTAAGTACGGCAATTTTTCAAAATTTGTTACGGATGTCTCTTCAGTAATTAAAGCATCAAAAGGCATAAATGAAAACAAACCATCGGGTATAATTATCATGTTTTCTGCAGTTTCAACATTCAATAATCTTAAATATAGTTGATATCCTAGTGATGTGTATTTTTGAATATTATTTTGCAAAGCAACTCCCCTTTGGCTTGAAAATAAATTTAAAAATTCTGTTACTTGATCTTTAAAAACCTTGCTCTTCTCAATTTTTTTTAATTTAATTGGATTATTTTTTGAAATAGAGAAAACATAAACATCTCTTTTTCCATCAAAAAATTCAACTAACACTTCATTTTTATTTAACAGCTTTTCTTTCAAACCTTTTACTGTTAACAAACTATCTTTCAGTATAGTAAGGTGTGGATATTTTTTATGTATCTCTACTTTTAATAATTGAATTTTAGTTGCAATTTCACTTCTTTGATTTATTAAATTTGCTAATAAATTTATCACTGCTTTCTCTCCTTTTAACTCTTCAATTGCAATGTTTTTATTCAATTGAGCCTGCTTAAATAACAATTCTTTTTCAAGCATAAGTAACGTGTCATTTTTGATAGTTGACTTTAAAAAAGATGCTTCTTTTTCTTCTAATAATACAACAGCCTTAGACTGTTCTGCATACTGAAACGCTTTTTCTATCCAGTTTATATGATTCGTCTCTTTAAACAAATCATAACATAATTCTATACAATTTTCACTTCTATTTCTGTTTTCTTGTTGTTGAATTAACTTAGCATTTTGGGTTAAATAAGTTGATCTCAACTCATCTTCAACCTTAAAAGCTAAATTATAAGCTGCTAATGCAGCTTTATAATTATTAGCTTGAATAAAAGCATTGGCTCTACCGTCCAACGTTTCTTTTAATGTGTTTTCAGGATAAAAAAACGTGGCTAATGGGTTCTCTAAAATTGTAATTGGATTGTATTTTGGCAACAATGTTTGCAAAGATTGCTGAAAAGTTCTCAATGCTAGTTCAAACTGTTGTTTTTCTAGATAAACTTCAGCAATTCGGTTATAAATTTTAGCCACCTCTCTATCATTTTTTCCGAAAATATCTTTTGCTGATTTTAACGCAGCTTCAAAAGCACTCAAAGCGCTATTAAATTTATTCTTTTCAAGAAAATAATTACCTAAAGTAATGTTGTTTCTTGTTGTTATTGAAATATCATTTTCAATATTTAATTTAGTTGATAATTGAATATTTTCTTTCGCTTGTTCAATTTCTTCCAAAAACAAATAATTGATTGCTAAATCAGAATACAACCTTGATTTAATTTGTGGGTTATCACTTAACTCTAACCCTAAGTTTAAATAATTTATCGCATTTGTATATGCTCCTTTAGTTCTGTAAACTATTGCTAAATTTGAATATCCTGAAATTAGTTGAGCCTTTTCACCTTCTTTTTGGGCTTTTTCAATAGTGATTTTTAGAATATCTTCCGCTCTATCAGTATCACCTAACCTTATGTAATTATTAGCTAAAGGCTTTAAACAATATTCAATAATATTATAATTAAGCACCTTATTTTTCGTATAAACTTCATACGCCTTTTCATATTCAATTATAGATTGATTTACAAATCCAAATCGCTTTAAATAAAAAGCATAATTAATGTGTAAATACAGTTGCGCCGTGATTTCATTTTTACTCGTAGGAAGTCTCCATAAATTTAAAAATACATTTTCAAATATGGCTAAATTTTTAACTGAAGCGTCTTTAGCATATTCATCTAAATGCACATAAATATATTCCGATAAATTGTCTTTCTTTTTAAGTAATTCAACATTATTTTTAAAATCAGGACTACCTTTTTGGGCACATAAGATTATTGTGTAAAGCAGGAAAAATAAAACAACCTTCTTTTTTAGCATAAACCCATTTTATATTTTCCAAATAGCATAAAAATGAAATTGGGAATTTGGTTCGTTAAAATTGTAAATATAACGCACACCAACACTTGGCCCAATCCTAGAAGCTCCAATTGTAACATCTCCAAAAATGCCATATTTAATGTCGCTAAACGAAGATGTAGTCTCTGTCGTTTTTGTTTCGTTAAGGGCTTGAATTGGGTCTCCTATTCTATCTTTTAAATAGGTAAAGTAACTCGAAGTTATTGTACTATTTGACTTCTTAGAAACATCAAATGAAAGTTGAGGCCCAACTCCAAACCCAATAACTCCATTTAAATTATAACGAAATGAAATGGGCACCACATCAATGTTTATTTTTGTTATTTCTGAGTTTGTTTCATCAAATCTAATTGCACTATCAACTAACGTTCCGTCAGATAAATCAAGAGGTCCTAATTGCTCGCTTACACTACTAAAATCTCCAAATTCATGAGTCCCAATCATAATTTCAGCCTGTAAATATCTTTTATACGATTTATACGGAGAAATAGTAGCTCCCACAAAATAACTTTTAGAATCTCTCACATCTAAATAACTATTATAACCCGATTTAACACCAATTGAAATTCCTGGCGAAAAACGCGATGTTGATGTGTTTGTAATTATTGGTTCATTTTTATCGAAGATAATTTCGGTTTTACTTTTTGATTTTTTCTTATGAAAATCCTTTCCAAATTTCATGGAGTATTTTACAAATCCTTTGGTAGAGTCTTTGTCGTAAACTCCTTTTTGAGCAGTCCCTGGTAAATAAATATTTTTAAACTGAAACGAAATCTGATCTTTTGAAATGATAGTATCTAAACAACTATATCTAACTTCTTCTTCAGGACAAATTGGACATTCTGGATACATATCCAACACTTTTAATGTTGATTTATCTAACATCTCAGGAATATCAACATTCAATTTTATCAATCTTGCAGGTCCTTCACCATCATTTTGAAAACGAACTTTATATTTCAATCGTTTAAAACGAACCAACCTATAATTTAAACGTGTATCGTAAACCGCCATTTTATTGGGGTCGTGCGAGGTTACAATTTCCATTTCTTTTGTTAACACTTTATGATAATCATTACCACGTTCAGGCACATAAATACTTCTAATTGAAATTACCGCACTTGTATCTTTCAACATTTCAGGAGTGGTTTTAAAACTAAAAAAAATGTTGCGCTCTTCATTAGCTTCAATATTATCAATAGTATAAATTTTCACATCCTGATAATAGGATTTTGCTTCTTCTAAAGTTAAAGGTAAGTTTTGTTTTAAAGTGTCATTTACTATTAATGTTTCATCTAAAAAAGTTGAAACACCTGTCGTTTTTATAAATTCATCTTTTGAAATAAACCGTTCATTGTCAACAATTATTTCTGAAGTAATCTGATTTTCATTGTGGTGTAACCGAACTTCAACTAAATCGAAATTTTTAGCTTTGTATTTCTTTTCATTAAAAAACACATAAACTTTCCCATTGGTTAAATATTCTTTTGTGTTACCATAGCTTAAAACCAACTGCATTTCTTCATCAGGTACTGGATCTCTATTTGTTTGTAATCTAAAACCATTATGTGTAGTTAATAAATGGTGATTCTCATTTTCAGAAATGTCAAAATTGGCTTCGTTTATAGCAACTTCTTTTGGGCGTGTTCTTGGAGGTTTCCCATCATCATAATTATTGGTTACAGAAAGTTGTGATTTGTAATTTCCTCTCTTATCATAAGTGTGTTTTGGAGTTTCTTTAAAACTGTAATTACCATCGCCAAACTCCCAATAATAGGTGTAAAATGCTTTAGGGGCGCCTGCAATTTGATTTAATTGAGGTATTTCTGGATTGAAAGAAACTTTATTCCCATTTACTGAATAAACTATTATTGCTGTTCTTGTTATCGAATCATTCTCTATAGATTGTCCGTAAATAACCGCTTGAAACACTAGCAAAAATAGTAGTAAAATGTAATTTTTCATAGTTAGTGGATTTAAACAAATATAAAAAAAGGATTCTAAACTGTGCTTTTATAAATTAAATACTACCTTTTAAAGTTAATGATTGTAAGTTTTATGTTTGTTTACTAAAAAAGAGCCACCTAAATTGGCGGCTCTCACACTAGAAACTAACCTAATTTCTAACTGTTCACTAATTGCAATATTTTAAGGTAATCCGTTAATTAAAGTTTCTAAAGCTGGTTGAGTAATCGGACTTAAACTTGGTATCACTTCAACGTGATCTTCAACTATTGTTGTCCCTTGTATAGCATAGTTTAATTGTCCATCTATTTCAGCAACCATTATAATGTGTACTTCTAATCCTACAGGAATTAATCCGTAATGTTCAGTAAATAGTTCTAATTCGGTATTGTAAACATCCATTCTTGCAAGGGTAGTTGCTTCACCATCGTATGACAAGTACACTGCACAATTATCTTGATTAAATTCTGCTGGAACATCAATAAAAATTTCTGTTTTTGGACCTGCAAAATTGTACCATTTATCAAGGTTTGTCCACCCAAAATCACCAATATCATAATTGTAAGTTGCAAAAGCTCCATCAACTCCTTGTGCATCTCTAATTTGAGCATCATCAGTTTCTCCATTACCATCTTCATCAGCTTCTACCCAATCACAATCATTATCAATACCATCTCCATCACAATCATCATCTAATCTGAAAATTTGCATCCCACCTTCTAGATTTGAGAAATCTACTGGACGACTCGTTACAGTTGCCATTTTTAATAATTCTAAATCATTTGCACCTTGTTTAGCATTAATATAAAACTCACCTGCCGATTTTAATGCCTCTTTATCTCCATTATCTCTCATCCCTAAAGTAGATTTATCCATTAAAAGCATCGATGCTTTATTATAAATTTGAATAAATTGTATCGTTACATCTCCAGTAACAGGAACTCCATTTAACCCAAAAGAATTTGGTTGAAAAAATACGTATCCGTGTTGTCGTCTTCCTGTAATAACTCCTCCTACAGAAGCATCAAGTGTAAACTCTTCTAACGCTGCCATTCTATTATCTTCAAAACGTTGATTCAATGCTTCACCATCTGGTTGAGGTTCTAAAACTTCATCATTTTCATCAACACAACTTGCAAATAATACAAGGATTGATAATACCGCTACATTTTTTAAAATTCTGTTTACAACTTTACGATTGTTTAAGTTTGTAAAATTTAGTTTTTGTGTTTTCATAATTATTAAATTTTAATTGTTTTTAAATTTGTGTTACACTAACATATCAACAGGTTTTGCTTTTTGTTACCCTTTTTTCTGAAAAAAATTTTAAATTAGCTACATCTAACTATTTTTAATGAATCAAAAACCACACGCAGATCATATATATATAGAAGCTTTGTTGAAAAACGATAGTAGAGTGCTTTCTAAAATTTATGAGCAATTTTCTTATAAAATTATTTCATATGTAAAAAAAAATAGTGGAAATGCAGAGGATGCTCAGGATATTATTCAGGAAACATTAGTCACTATTTATCACCAAGCAAAGGATAAAGGTTTTATACTTACTTGCCCTTTTGATGCGTATTTTTATCTATTATGTAAAAGGCGATGGTTAAATGAACTTAAAAAAAGAGGAAATAATAGGGTAACAAATTTAGAAGATGACACATCTATTACTGAAGAGCAAGAACAACAAGTTGAAGAAACTGAGATTTTTGAGCAACAACATCAGCTTTTCGAACTGAAATTTAAAGAATTAGGTGAAAAATGTCAAGAATTATTAAAAACCACCTTTAAAATTAAATCGATGGAGAAAGTTGCTGAAATTCTAGGAGTAACTTATGGTTATGCTCGTAAGAAGAAATCACAATGTATGGGTAAATTAACTCAGCTTGTAAAGAATTCGAATGAATATCATCAACTAAAACCCTACTAAAATGAAAGAAGATAACTACATACTATTTGATAAATATTTAGCCGAAGAGCTAACCAACACTGAGTTAATGTCTTTTGAAGAGCGCTTAGAATCTGAATCAGATTTTAAACAAGAATTTAAAATTTATAAAGACTTAGAAACTTCATTAAACTCAAAATTCAATAATGAAGAAGAACTGGCTTTACGAAAAACCTTATCAAACCTTGGCTCTAAACATATTAAAGAAGAAAATTCTACCAAAAAGAAAGGCAAACTAATTTCATTAGTTAATTACAAACAATTAATGGTGGCCGCAAGTATTGCTTTATTAATTGGTTTTTTCTTATTCAATAATGGCAATCCTGTTTATAGTGATTTTTCAAAACATAATTCATTAGAATTAGTGGTTAGAAGTGATAATAATGAAGCCATTACAAAAGCCGAAGAAGCTTTTAATTCTAAAAAATATAATAAAGCATTAGATTATTTAACTCAATTATCAAGTTCAAACGATATTGAAATTGAGCTATATAAAGGAATTTGTTTCCTTGAATTAAATAATTATGCCGATGGTGATATTATTTTTGATAAGATTAGTAGTGGAAACTCCGCATTTAAAAATACCGCAACTTGGTACAAAGCATTAAGTATGTTAAAACAAGAACAGTTTGAAGCTTGTAAGCACGTTTTAAAAACGATTCCTGAAAGTGCTGAAGAATACACGAAGGCTAAAAAATTGTTGAGAAAACTTTAAAATAACACCCTAAATGTTAATTCGTGTTTGTTTTTAAATAATATGGTAATAATTTATTTTTTCCGTGCTCAAATCGTGTTTTACAATTGTCTATTTTACCTTCATATTTTAATTCGTTAGGAACCGCCAAATTAAAAACACCTTTCCCTTTTGCTATTTTTTCTAGTCTGTAAATAGCCTTAAAAGACAATTTTTGATACAAAGGTTCTAAAATTTCACATTGCTCAATTTCACCATGTTTTAAATCCCACACTACTGCTTTTTCACCTTTTAAAATTTCTTCGGAAAAGTAAACCTCTTTTAGTAATGGAAATGCAAATTCTAATACTTTTACAGAACCACTATTAGCAAATAGCACAATTTCTTTATTTCTAACAATAAAAAAACGAATAAAAAAATTATCCATTCGTGATAGTTGAGTGGCGGCAATAGATGCAACTCCTACACCTCTAATTTCATGACCCTTTATTTTTCTTTCAGCATCAAATCATTTATAAAAATCTCTAATTTGACTAATAGAGCTATATTTTAAATTTCCGTTTACTATAGATAAATTAAAAATATTGGCTTTATTCCAAACCTCAGTTCGCTTTTTTCTATCTTTCTTTAGCCAGCAACCATTTAGTAAAATATGGTTTCCTGTTTCAATTTGGTACGCTTTTAATGATTTCCATTCCTGAGTATAGGAGTTATTAAAAACAAGCAACGTAAAAGCTATAATTATGTATTTTACTTTCATCAATCAATAGGTAATTACCATAAACTAAAGTAACTATAAAATATGTATCCCTATCAAAATTTCAATAAAAAAGTTTACAAGTTTTTAATTACTTTTGCTACATGATTATTACCGATACGCATACACATTTATACAGTGAACAATTTGATGAAGACAGAAACGAAATGGTACAACGTGCAATTGATGCAGGTGTTTCACGATTTTTTGTTCCAGCAATAGATTCTACTTACCTAAATGCTATGTTAGATTTGGAAAAAGCATTTCCAAACAATACTTTTTTAATGATGGGTTTACACCCTACACATGTAAAAGAAAATGTTACTGAAGAGCTAGATTTTGTGAAAAAATGGTTAGACAAACGAAATTTTTACGCTGTAGGCGAAATTGGAATTGACTTGTATTGGGATAAAACATTTTTAAAAGAGCAACAACTTGCTTTTAAAACTCAAATTGAATGGGCGAAAGAAAAAAACTTGCCAATTGTTATTCATTGTAGAGATGCTTTTGATGAAATTTTTGAAATTTTAGAAGAAGTAAAAGATGACAAACTCTTTGGGATTTTTCATTGCTTTACAGGGGATTTAGAACAAGCAAAAAAAGCAATCCCATATCATATGAAACTTGGCATTGGTGGTGTTGTAACTTTTAAAAATGGAAAAATAGATCAATTTTTAAATGAAATCCCTCTAGAACATATTGTATTGGAAACTGACGCGCCTTATTTAGCACCAACTCCATATAGAGGGAAAAGAAATGAAAGCAGCTATATTACTAAAGTGTTGGATAAATTAGCTGATATTTATAACTTGAGTCCTCAAGAAATTGCCAAAATAACAACTCAAAATTCAAAAAATATCTTTGGAATCTAATCAAATTGCATATTATAAAACACCTATTGGAACTGCCAAAATTAAAGGCGATGACAACGGAATTCAATCAATTACTGTTATTGATGAAAAAATAGAAAATTCATCACAAATTCCTGAAGCATTACAAAAATGTGTGCAACAATTAGAAGAGTATTTTAACGGAACTAGGACTGAATTTAAGTTGAAATTAAACCCACAAGGAACCGATTTCCAAAAACGAGTTTGGAATGAATTATTAAATGTTTCCTTTGGGAAAACACGCAATTATTTAGAGCAATCTAAAAAATTAGGGGATCCAAAAGCAATTAGGGCTGTTGCTGCTGCGAATGGCAAAAACCCAATTTGGATTGTAATTCCCTGCCATAGAATTATTGGCAGCGACGGTTCTTTAACTGGTTATGCCGGCGGTTTATGGCGAAAAAAGTGGTTGCTAGCTCACGAAAGCCCTTCTCCTCAACAATCATTATTTTAAACTATATTTAACATTGCAATGTTAGTTTAAAAAATGAAAAAAGGTGTACTTTTCTTAGCAATTTTAATTAGCGTTAACATCAATGCTCAAATTCAATCAAAAAAGGTGCATTTGAAGTCATTTTTAGTGAAAAATGATACGCTAAAAATAGATACGGTTAGTATTAGCCCATATAATTTTAAAGTTTTTTCCAATTCAAATGTAGAAATTGACACTTCAAAATACAGCGTTGATTTTTCAAGATCTTTACTGATTTTTAAAAAGGAAAATTTAAATCAAATTTTAGAAATTAAAGTTCAATATACGTCTTACCCCTCATTTTTAACAAAGAATTATTTCAAATTCGACAAGAAATTAATCGTTCCAAAAGCAACAGAACAAACACAACTATACAGCTTAACCACCAACGAAAAGAAATTACCCTTTAAACCTTTCGATGGCTTAAATACCGAAGGACATATTACTAGAGGTGTTACTGTTGGAAATAATCAAAACTCGGTTGTAAATTCAACTTTAGATTTACAAATTTCTGGTAAATTATCAGATAAAGTTACTTTAAAAGCATCAATAATAGATACCAATTTACCCATTCAAGAAAATGGGAATACCTATAAATTAAATGAATTTGATCGTGTATTTATTGAATTATCAAGTAACAATTGGCGTATAAATGCTGGTGATATTTATCTAAATAACAGTGAAACTAATTTTCTTAAATTCAACAAAAAAGTCTCTGGCTTAGCAGTTAATGCAATTGTGAAAAAAGAAAATTATAAACTAAAAATTGAAACTTCAGGAGCAGTTGTTAAAGGGAAATATAAAAAGGTACAATTTAACGGTCAAGAAGGAAACCAAGGTCCTTATAAATTATCTGATTTAAATACCAATACCTATATTCTAATTTTATCTGGAACAGAGCAAATTTATGCAAATGGCAGACTTTTAAAACGTGGTGAAAACAACGATTATACCATTGATTATAATACCGCTGAAATTACTTTTAGTACAACTTTCCCAATTACTGCTGATATGCGTATTACTGCTGAATATCAATTTACGGATAAAGTGTATACGCGTTTTATAACTTACAATAATGTGACTTACAAAACCGATAAACTGAGTGTTAGTGGTTATTTTTACAATGAAAACGACCTTAAAAATCAACCTTTAGAACAAGGTTTAAGTAACGAACAAAAACAAATTTTAGCCAATGCAGGTAATAATATCAATGCTATGGTTACACCTTCTGCTTTTGTTGACACATTTTCTGAAGATAAAATATTGTATAAAAAAACACTAATTGATGTTAATGAAATTTTTGAACATTCGACCAATGAAAATGAGGAATTGTACCATGTAACTTTTACATATGTTGGTGAAAATTTAGGGAGTTATAATTTAAAAGATGTAATTGCTACCGGAAAAATATTTGAATATATTGGTGAGAATTTCGGGAATTACAATCCTATTACCCAGTTAATTGCCCCAAACAAATTGCAAATTGCTGTTTTTAAAGCTTCCTACAACCCAACAAATAAAACATCTATTAAGGCAGAAACTGCTTTTAGTAATAATGATAAAAACTTGTTTTCAACCATTGATAATTCAACCAATAAAGGTTTGGCTACAAAACTTGACTGGGAACAAGTTATTTTTCAAAAAAAATGGCAATTAAAAAGTAACTTTAAATTTGATTACATTAATAAAAACTTCAAAAGTATTGAAAGAATTCAAGCTGTTGAATTTAATAGAGATTGGAATATTGAAACTACAACTGGAAATCAAAAATTATTAAGTACTACTTTCGCACTTTCAAATAAAAAAAACAATCGTGTTAATTATGAGTTTTCAACCTTAAATTATAGTGATTATTTTAAAGGAACGAAACATCATTTGTTTGGAAATGTAAATCATAAAAATCTTTCTCTAAATTTTAATAGTAGTGTGTTAGATAACGAAACTAATATTGAAAAAGCTACCTTTTTAAGGTATTATTTAAATGCAAAATACAATTTACAGAAAAGCTGGTTTGGGGTAAGTTTAAATGCTGAAAAAAATGAAAGAAGTGCTATTGATACAGGTGCATTACTAAATTTAAGCCATAAATTTAATGAGTTTGAAGTGTTTTTCGGTATTGGCGATTCTACAAAAGTGTACACACAAATTGGGACTAGTTTTAGAACAACTGACAGTATTCAAAACAATAAATTTGTACACATAAATAAGTCCAATACGTTTCATATAAAATCTAGTTTCATAAATTCAGAAAGTGCCAATTTAAACGCTTATATAAATTATAGAACTGTTAAAAATGTAAATTTTAAAGATGAAGAATCTCTAAATTCTAAACTGGTTTACAAACAGCAGTTATTTCATCAATTTTTAACTTTTAATACGGTGTATCAAACACTTTCAGGAACGCTACCTCAACAAGATTACACTTATATTAAAACTGAACCTGGACAAGGGTTTTACACTTGGATTGATTATAATGAAAATGATGTAAAAGAATTAAATGAGTTTGAAATTGCGCAATTTACAGATCAAGCTGAATATTTACGAATAATTTTGCCTACAATAGATTATATTGCTACGCATCAAAATAAATTTACACAAACTATTTCTATAAACCCACAACAGTGGAATACCAAAAAAGGGGTTAAAAAATTAGTTTCTCATTTTTACAATCAAACATTTATTTTAATTGATAGTAAACAGCAAAAATTAGCCAAAAAATTCAATTTAAATCCCTTTGATATCAATAATGAAAATTTGTTAGGCTTAAATTTCAACTTAAATAATAGCCTGTATTTTAACAAAGGAAAAAAGAACTTTTCAACCACTTACAGATTTATTAAATCTCAAAATAAAACGACTACAACTATTGACAATTTAGAAAATAAAATTCAATTACATCAACTTCAATTTGAGCATAAATTAGGTGATTTTTGGCAAGTGAATTTTGATATGAGCAGTTCTAAAAATAATACAAATTCATTAAATTATAGCAATAGAAATTACAACTTAAACAGTTTTACATTTTACCCTAAATTGTCTTATTATTATTCTGATAAGTCTTATTTTTCATTTTTCTATGAGCATAAAAACAAAGAAAACACTATTGAAAATCTAGAATTTCTAAAATTAGATAGGTTTGGAGGAGCAATAAATTATTTAACTACTAGTAAAAACAGTTTAAAAGCGGAATTTAATTTTTTTAAAAATAAATTTGAAGGAATTTCTAACTCGCCAGTTGCATATCAAATGTTAGAAGGTTTACAGCCTGAGAAAAATTATACATGGAGTTTGTTATTTCAACGGAAATTAAATTCATTTTTAAATTTAAATATCAATTATTTAGGCCGTAAAAGTGAAACTTCAAAAACTGTACATACAGGAACTATTCAATTAAAAGCATTTTTTTAAATCTTTCTTACGCTTTGGTTTAATATTTGATATTATCTTTACTTTTAAATTAAATTTTCAAACTATGAGAAGAATTATACTTTCGGTAATTATAGTAATTACTACTTTATCAACTTTTGCTCAAGAGCAACAAGAAACCTCAAAAAACAATGAATTAAAAATTAACATGTCTAACTTAATTGCCTTTAAGTTTCTTGATGTTGGTTATGAAAAAATACTAAATGAAGAATCAACAATAGGTGTTAATGTTCTTTTTAACCTTGATAAAAATTCTGACTCTAGTGATTTTGATGAATATAGAACCTTTTCAATTACCCCGTATTACAGACATTTTTTCTCTAACAAATATGCAAGTGGTTTTTTTGTAGAAGTATTCACAATGCTTCATTCTGGAGAAGAACATTTAGGCTTAGTATATGCTGATTTTCCTCCTTATGAATCTATTGAACAATATGAAAAATACACTGATTTTGCTGTGGGTATTTCAGCTGGTGCTAAATTTGTTTCAAAACGAGGTTTTGTTGCAGAAATTTATCTAGGAATAGGGAGAGACTTATTAGATAATAATGATAATGAAGTAGTTGGAAGAGGTGGTGTAGCTATTGGTTACCGGTTTTAATGATATCCGTTTTATAAAGCAAAAACTCCGAGAATATCTCGGAGTTTTTGCTTTATAACTAGTTGATGTTACATTTTCATCAACCAGTTTTTAACATCAATCTCTTCTTTAATTATTGAACGTAATTCTTCAATTTTAACTCTTTTTTGTTTCATCGTATCTCTATAACGAATAGTTACAGAATCATCATTCAAAGTATCGTGATCTACTGTAATACAAAATGGTGTTCCTGCTGCATCTTGTCTTCTATAACGTCTTCCAACGGCATCTTTTTCGTCATAAGCAACATTGAAATCCCATTTTAAATCTTCTACAATTTTACGAGCAATTTCTGGCAAGCCATCTTTTTTAACCAATGGCAAAATTGCTGCTTTTGTTGGTGCTAAAACCGATGGTAATTTTAAAACCGTACGTGTAGTTCCATTTTCTAATTCCTCTTCTTGTAATGAATTTGAAAATACCGCTAAAAACATTCTGTCTAAACCAATAGAAGTTTCAACTACATACGGCACGTAATGTTCATTTATTTCAGGGTCAAAATATTGTAATTTTTTTCCTGAATGTTCTTCGTGTGCTTTTAAATCGAAATCTGTTCGAGAATGAATTCCTTCCAATTCTTTAAATCCAAAAGGGAATTTAAACTCTATATCTGAGGCTGCATCAGCATAATGTGCTAATTTTTCGTGATCGTGAAAACGGTAATTGTCTTTACCCATTCCTAAAGAAAGGTGCCATTTTAAACGTGTTTCTTTCCACTGCTCGTACCATTCTTTTTGGGTGCCAGGGCGTACAAAAAATTGCATTTCCATTTGTTCAAATTCACGCATACGGAAAATAAACTGACGAGCTACAATTTCATTTCTGAAGGCTTTTCCTGTTTGTGCAATACCAAAAGGAATTTTCATTCTTCCAGTTTTTTGAACATTTGAAAAGTTTACAAAAATACCTTGAGCTGTTTCAGGACGTAAATATAAATCCATCGCCGTATCTGCTGAAGCACCTAATTTAGTGCCAAACATGAGGTTAAATTGCTTCACATCTGTCCAATTTTTTGAACCTGAAAGCGGACAACCAATTCCTAGTTCTTCTATCAATAATTTTACATCAGCTAAATCTTCTTTTTCTAAAGATTTCCCCATACGCTGTAAAATTGCATCTCCTTTTTCTTTATAGCCAACTACTCTTGGGTTGGTGGCTAAAAATTGCTCCTTGTCAAAAGAATCACCAAATCGTTTAGCTGCTTTTGCTACTTCTTTTTCTATTTTAGTGTCTAATTTTCCAACATAGTCTTCAATTAAAACATCGGCTCTATATCTTTTTTTGGAATCTTTATTATCTATTAATGGATCGTTAAAAGCATCAATATGACCTGAAGCTTTCCACGTTGTTGGATGCATAAAAATTGCAGCATCTAATCCAACAATGTTTTCATGCATTTGCACCATTGCTTTCCACCAGTATTCTCTAATGTTTTTCTTTAATTCAACACCATTTTGTGCATAGTCATACACTGCACTTAAGCCATCATAAATTTCACTAGATTGAAATACGTAACCGTACTCTTTTGCGTGTGAAATAACCTTTTTAAATTTATCTTCATTATTTGCCATGCTGCAAAAATAGGAAAGGTTTTAATACTAAAAAACAAAAAAGTGGAAATAGCCGAAACTATTTCCACCCAATCAACATTAAATAATACTAATCTGGAGTTACTTACTTTACTTTAGGGTAATTTTAGTTGCTCCAGCAAATTTATTTTCTATAAAAATATTTACTGTATAAAGACCTTTTGCAACAGATTCTCTATTTACTTCAACAAGAGAAATAATGTCTACTGCTTCATTTAAATAATTTACAATAGTTTGGTCACTATAACTTGTTTGAGTTTCATTTATAGTTAATTCACCTTTGGTTGCTACAGTAGCTCCTTTTGAATTTACTATTTGAATGTAAACTTGGCGTTCGCCTTGTTCACTAATTTCATTTTTTGCAATGGTGAAATTAATTCTAAAAGCATCTGTACTTTTAGCTCTTGATGTTTCAACTAATTTTCCATTATTACGTTCACGCATTGCTAAAATTTTAGCTTTGTTTACTTTTAAAATAGAACCAATAGCTACTTTTTCAGATAAGTTTAAGTTTTCAGAAGTTAACGTGTCATTTTTAGCTAATTGATTAGTGATTTTAACGTTTGCATCATCTAAATCAACGGTTAATAATTTATTTACACCTGTTAAAGAATCTGTCATAAAAAACAAACGTCTGTTCGTTTCTTTTAATTTTGAAATTTGTTTTCTATATCTAAAAATCAAGTTTAAATTAGTTGCTTTTAATCCTTTTATTGAATCTCTTAACGCAATAATTCTGTCTCTTTCTAAAGAAAGTTCATTAGACATAGATGTGTTTTGCTCAATTGCTTCTTCATACTTGACAATCATATTGTCTAAATTTCCAGCAATCTCTACTTTTTCTTCTTCAATAGCATCTGTTACCTTTTTATGTTCAGAATTGTTATAAAAAGTATATCCAATTGCTCCAAGTAGTAATACGGCTAAAACTATAACTATTATTTTACTATTTGATTTGTTGTTTTCTTCCATCGTTTCTTGTAATTTGTTAATTTATTGTGGTTTATATTCAACGTGAATTGCAAAAATAAATTATACTGGAGCCAATAAATAATTTTTGAGGTGTTTTTTTGAGGAATTATAAAATTACATCATAAAAACCATAATTCATAATTATTTAACAAATATTCATGTCATTTTAAGACCTTCAATAAAAAAACTGTAATTTTAAAAAAATCTTTTGCTATGATTTTCTTTAAGGATATCTTTAATCTATTCTTTCCTGAAATTTGTTTATGCTGTCATGAGCATTTAACAACGAATGAAACAACCGTTTGTTTAAACTGCAGACACGATTTACCGCTCACTAATTTTACTGCTGAAGAGGATAATTTGGTTGAAAAATCTTTCTACGGAAGAATCCCCATTAAAAATGCAACAGCACTATTTTACTTTTTAAAAAAAGGGAAAATTCAGCAATTAATTCATGAACTTAAATACAACAAACAACAACAAGTTGGTGCTTTTGTTGGCAATTGGTTAGGTGATGAACTAATTGAAAGCAATAGATTTAATAATATAGATTTCATAGTGCCAGTACCACTTCATAAAAATAAATTAAAATCTCGTGGCTATAATCAAGTTACCACATTCGGTATTAGTTTAGCAGAGAAATTAAACACTACATATACTGAAGAATTTCTAGTCAAAATTTCTTCAACAAAAACACAAACAAAAAAATTACGATTAGATAGATGGAAAAATGTGCAGGAATTATTTGTTGTTCAACATAAAAACACCCTAAAAAACAAACATATTTTATTAATTGACGATATTATTACAACTGGGGCAACACTTGAAGCTTGTTGTAATTCTTTTACAAAAATTGAAGGCTTAAAAATAAGTATTGCTTGTATGGCATATACCAAATAAACTATTTTAACTTAAATTATAAAATACAAAATAAGTGAGTGCGTTATTTAAATAAATTAATTGTTATTTTGCACTAAAGTTATTCGAAGAAATATGAATTGTAGCAGTTATAAAATTCTTTTAATTGTAGTGCTTAGTTTGTTACTAACTAATTGCGCAAAACGAGGCAGGCCCACTGGTGGTAAAAAGGATAGTATTGCTCCGTTATTGGTTAGCGCAACACCAAATCATGAAAGTATAAATTTTAAAGCCAAAAAAATTAAAATTTCTTTTGATGAGTATATAAAATTAAAAGATGTAAACAAGCAATTGGTTATTTCACCACCATTAAAAAACGCACCAATTATAACTCCGGTGGGTACCGCTAGTAAATTTATAAATATAAAAATTTTAGATACTTTAAAAGAAAACACTACCTACTCTTTTAATTTTGGTAGTAGTATTGTTGATAACAATGAAGAAAACAAATTAGAACATTTTAAATATGTAGTTTCTACAGGTACTTATATAGATTCTTTAAAAATTAAGGGAACTATTTTAGATGCTTTTAATCAAAAAACTGATGAACATATTTCAGTGATGCTCTATGAGATTAACGAGCAATATACCGATTCCATAATTTATAAGGAAAAACCAATGTACGTTTCAAGTACAATAGATACCACAAGTAATTTTGAACTTACAAACTTAAAAGCAGGAAACTATTTTGTATTGGCCATAAAGCAACCTAGTAACAATTATATTTATAATGTCAAACAAGATAAAATAGGGTTTTTAAAAGATACCATTTCAATTCCTGAAGATTCTGTAGTTAACTTTACACTCTTTAAAGAAATACTACCATTTAAATTATCAAAACCATTAGAGGCTTCTAAAGGTCATATTCTTTTTGGTTTCCAAGGAAAAGGGGACGGTTTAACCCTTAAATTACTAGATAGCACCTCTGCAGATTTTAATAAAGCAATTGCTTTTGAAAGAGGCAAAGACACTTTAAACTTTTGGTACACTAATTCTACAAAAAAAGATTCACTTATTTTTGAAGTAACTAATCTAAACTTTAAAGATACTGTTACGGTAAAACTAAGGTCTTCAAAACAAGATTCACTTCAATTAAGCAGCACTATTAAATCTACATTAGAGCTTAGAGATACCTTTTCAATAAGTTCAAACATCCCTATTACCAATGTTGATACTTCAAAAATTACATTGATTGATAAAGATTCAATAGCAGTAAAGTTTTCAACTGAAATAGATTCCTATAAAAATAAAATCTTCATAAATTTTAAGAAAAAAATTAAAGCTGAATATAATTTACAAATACTTCCAAATTCTATAACTGATATTTTTGAAAACACAAACGATACGTTGTCTTATAAATTTTCAACAAAAACTATTGAAAGTTATGGAACTATAATTTTATCGGTATCAAATGTGAAATCACCTACAATTATTGAAATAATAACTGAAAAAGGTGAAGTAATAGAAACAAAACAAATCACTACAAATCAAACACTTAGTTTCATTCATTTAACACCTAGAAAATATATTTTTAGGGCTATTTATGATGATAACAATAATGGAGTGTGGGATACCGGTAACTTTTTACAAAAAAAATACCCTGAAAAAGTAGTCTATTTTAACAAAGAAATTGATGTAACAGCAAATTTTGATTATAATGAGATTTTCATATTAGAATAATCCTTAAAACTAGTTATTTTTTTACTCAAACATTCCGATAAGTTATCTAAATAAAGAACGTGATTTATTAAACAAATTTTAATAATTGTAATATAATTCCAAGGTGTAAGCCTTCATGATAATTGTTAAATGTAACACCATCTTCAATAGTACTTAAAGTAATATCTACACTTGTTTTGTACTCAAAATATTGTTTAAATGTTCCTTTAGAAAAATCTTGTTCTAAAACTTTAGGGAACGCTACAAATTGCTTTTTAATTGCGTCAAATTCAGCTTCAGAAATTGTATAAGTTGGTGCAGTTCCTTTTTGAAAATTGTTTATCATTTCTTCTGAAACCAAACACTTTAACCCTGATAATTTATAACACAATAATTGCTGTGTTACCACTAAATGTGCTATGTTCCAAGCAATATTATTTTTAAACCCATTTGGTATTTTATTTAATTGATTTATAGAGCAATTTTCAATTGCTTTTAAACCTGAGTTCGACTTAAGGATTTAGCAAAAAAGAGCTAATTGCGTTGTATTTTCTGTTTCAAATTTAATACTAGGTTTCTTTTCTTGAAAAGAATAAG
>Ga0190303_1000129_pt1 | contig 31128 bp, 32 predicted proteins | sample 48700701_MG_FD_161672 | JGI IMG/M metagenome (GOLD analysis project Ga0190303, IMG submission 161672) | Hydrothermal vent sediment bacterial communities from Southern Trench, Guaymas Basin, Mexico - 4870-07-0-1_MG | ecosystem: Environmental > Aquatic > Marine > Hydrothermal vents > Sediment ... | reverse complement strand
CACGGTTCCCCGCCATCATCGGCCCGCACAAAGAAGACATCTGTTACGCCACCACCAACCGTCAGGAAGCGGTCAAGAAAATCGCCGTCAAATCCGATGCAATCCTTGTGATAGGTGCGCCGAATTCATCAAACACGCGCCGTCTGGTCGAGGTGGGTGCAGCGGCAGGATGCGAGTATTCGCAACTGGTGCAACGCGCCAAAGACATCGACTGGCGGGCGCTGGACGGGATAAAAACGCTGGGTCTGGCCGCGGGTGCCTCGGCCCCCGAGGTATTGGTCGACGAGGTGATCGACGCCTTTCGCGCCCGCTATGATGTGACGGTCGAAACGATCGAGACCGCACAGGAAAACGTCGAATTCAAAGTGCCTCGTATCCTGCGGATGCCAGCATGAGCGTGGACACTAAAACCATCGAAGTCTACGACGCCCGCGCCGCCGACTATTCCCGCCTGACCAAAGATCTGGACGGCTATGACGGGTTGGTCGCCTTTTGTGAGGCCATGCCGACGGGCGCGCATGTGCTCGACCTTGGCTGCGGCCCAGGACTTTATGCGGCTTTTATGGCCGAGCAAGGGTGCACTGTTGACGCTATTGATGCCTCAATCGAAATGGTAAAACTTGCCGATCAACATGATGGTGTGACTGCTCGCCATGCCAGTTTTGACGACATAACCGGTGCAGCGCTTTACCATGGCATCTGGGCCAACTTCAGCCTGCTGCACGCCCCCCGCGCCGATTTCCCCAAACACCTCGCCGCCCTGAATTGCGCCTGTAAACCGGATGCAGTGTTCCATATCGGCATGAAATTAGGCTCTAATGCTGCCCGCGACACCATTGATCGCATGTATACCTATTACACCGAGGACGATTTATTGGTCCACCTTACAGTCGCCGGATTCAAAATTGATCATTGTGAATATGGCACCAGCCCCGGCCTTGATGGCGTGCTGGCCGACTGGATCACGGTGGCGGCCCATGCCTGATTTATTCGTCTACACCGACGGCGCCTGTTCGGGCAATCCTGGCCCCGGCGGTTGGGGCGCGCTGATGATCGCACGCAATGGCGATTCTGTTTTGAAGGAACGCGAGCTGTGTGGCGGCGAGGCGCATACCACCAACAACCGGATGGAACTGCTGGGTGCGATCAACGCGCTAGAGGCGCTAGAGCGCCCTTCGACCCTGACCATCATCACTGACAGTGCCTATGTGAAAAACGGCGTTACCACATGGATCCATGGCTGGAAACGCAACGGTTGGCGCACCGCGAATAAAAAGCCGGTGAAGAACGTAGAACTGTGGCAGCGTATTGACGAAGCACAAGCCCGTCATGTTGTGACCTGGGAATGGGTCAAGGGCCACGCAGGGCATCCGGAAAATGAACGTGCGGACGAGTTGGCGCGGGCTGGAATGGAGCCATTCAAGCCCTAATAGACCCTATTTCTGGATATATGTGCGGTAGGCCCAGATCAGCAGCATCGCCCCCAGAACGGCCCCGACAAACCCGAAGGCAATGCCCGTCAGCATCAGGATAAACCGCAGGATCAACCCACCGATCAATGCGCCAAAGACACCGATGGCAACCGTGGTCACAACATCCGTTTTCACATGCATCACCCGCGTGGCCAAAAACCCTGCAGCGGCACCAATTATGATCAGAAATATCACTGGCATAGGATTAATATAGGGTGTCTCAACCGCTCATCAAGCCTTACGCGAGGCTTAATTTAACCGCGCCGGCATTACAAACCCGCGCAGCAACTCATCAGCTCCCATTGGTCGTTTGCCCTGACGCTGGGCCTTCAGTATCTCGACAGCCCCTTGGCCACAGGCAATCCGCAAACCGCCCAAAACCTCGCCAGCCACACCTGCGCCTTCAACCACACGGCTCTCCAACAGCTTTAATCGCTCACCATCCACCTCGCACCATGCGCCGGGAAAAGGTGACAACCCGCGGATCAAACGATCTACCTCGACAGCCGGTCGCGCCCAATCCACCCGCGCCTCGGATTTGTCGATCTTTTTGGCATAGGTCACGCCCTCTTCTGGCTGTATATATGGCTCTAACTCGGCCAAATTTGCCAAAGCATGCACAATTAACCGCGCCCCTAAATCAGATAAACGGTCATGTAAAATAGCGGTGGTATCCTGCGCCTCGATCAAAACGGACTGGTGCATTAGCACCGGCCCCGTGTCCAGCCCCGCCTCCATCTGCATTATGCAAACGCCGGTTTCCACGTCCCCCGCCATGATCGCCCGATGGATCGGCGCGGCCCCGCGCCAGCGCGGCAACAGAGACGCATGTATGTTCAAACAGCCCTGCAATGGCGCATCCAGAATCGCCTGCGGCAGGATCAACCCATAGGCCACCACCACCGCTACATCAGCGCCCAGCGCGGCAAATTCCGCCTGCTCATCCGCGCCCTTTAACGACACCGGATAGCGCACCATTAATCCCAGCGCCTCGGCCCGCGCCTGAACCGGACTGGGCCGGTCTTTCTTGCCACGACCAGCGGGACGCGGCGGCTGGCAATAAACGCAGACCACCTCGTGACCCGTCTCAACCAACGCCTCAAGCACGGGAACTGAAAAATCCGGCGTGCCCATGAATATGACTTTCATCGCGCCCCCTTTCGTGCCTTTCGCAGCAATATATCGCGCTTCATTTTGGACAGGTTATCAAAATACATCCGCCCGTTCAGATGATCAATCTGGTGCTGAACCGAGGTTGCCCACAACCCGACAAAATCACGCTCCTCAACCTCTCCGGCAACATTCAAAAACTGAACCGTCACCGCCCGCGGCCGCTTGATCGCCGCCGAAAACCCCGCCAGATTCGGACTTGCCTCTTCATGTTCGCGTAATTTGGCAGAGGCATGCAGCACAACAGGATTGCCCATCAAAACAGCCTGCCCCCGCGCCTCGGACGCGTCCACAACCGCAAGGCGCAAAATCACTCCAATCTGAGGTGCTGCCAACCCGACACCGGGCATCGCGTCCATGGTCTCAACCATATCCGCCCAGATACCACGCACGGTATCATCCACCACATCAATCGGCGCACAGACAGTTTTCAGACGTTTATCGGGATAGGGCACAAAGGCGCGGATCATGCCCGCGCCCGCTCGCGCTTCAATTTCACCATCTTGCGGGTGATCATTTGGCGGCGTAGCGGTTTCAGGTAATCAATGAACAGCTTACCCTCCAGATGGTCGATTTCATGCTGCACACAGGTCGCCCACAGTTTGTCGAACTTCGCCTCACAGGCCGCACCATCAATGTCGATCCACTTGACCATCACCTCGGCAGGACGCTCCACATCACCGTATTGCTCGGGGATCGACAAACAGCCTTCCTCATAAACGTTCCGTGCCTCGGACGTCCACATAACCTCGGGGTTGAACAGGGCCATCGGCTGCGGGTCCGCCCCCTCTTCCTTGATGCAATCCATCACGATCAGACGCTTCAAAATCCCCAACTGGGGGGCGGCCAAACCAATGCCCGGCGCGTCATACATGGTTTCCAGCATATCCTCGGCCAGCTTGCGCATTTCGTCATTCACCCCGTCAACAGGGGCGCATACCTTTTTCAGGCGCGGGTCGGGATGGATAATGATCGGTCGAATGCTCATATGGCTCATGTAAGACATGATTTGCCCCGCTGCAACGCCCCTTGCATCCGCACCTTAAATAGGTAGCTTGGCAACAACAGAAAAAAGGGCAAATATCATGAGCTTTGACGACATTATCGAGCGCCGCGACACACATTGCGCCAAATGGGACCTGATGGAGAAGATTTACGGCGTGCCGCGTGACGAGGGCATCGCCATGTGGGTCGCTGATATGGATTTCCGCCCGCCCGCCTGCATTCAGGACGCGCTGCAAAATATGCTGGATCATGGCGTTTACGGCTATTTCGGCGATGATAGTGCCTATAAATCGTCAATCCAGTGGTGGATGAAAACCCGCCACGGCTGGGATGTGGACGCCGACGCTATTTTCACCACCCACGGGCTGGTCAACGGCACGGCGTTATGTGTCGAGGCCTTTACCGAGGCTGGTGATGGCGTGGTGCTGTTCACCCCCGTCTATCACGCCTTTGCTAAAGTGATTAATGCGGCAGGGCGCAAAGTGGTTGAATGCCCGCTGGTTAACAATGATGGCCGTTATGAAATGGATTTTGCCGCCTATGATGCGCAAATGACCGGTGCTGAAAAAATGGTGGTCCTGTGTTCACCACACAATCCAGGCGGCTGTGTTTGGACGCGTGACGAGCTGCAAGGCGTTGCCGATTTTGCGCGCCGTCACGACATGATTCTGGTGAGTGACGAAATCCACCATGATCTGGTGTTTGACGGGGCCAAACACACCGTCATGCCGCTGGTTGATCCGTCAATTTCTGATCGTCTGGTGATGATGACAGCCGTGACCAAAACCTTTAACATCGCTGGGGCCCATACTGGCAACGTGATCATCCATGACGAGACTTTGCGGGCCAAATTCGGTGCGGTCATGGCCGCGCTTGGCCTGTCGCCCAATTCATTCGGTCTGTTCATGACCACGGCCGCCTATTCCCCCGAGGGGGCAGCGTGGGTGGACGAGTTGAACGCATATCTGACCGAAAACCGTCGTGTTTTTGATGAAGGCATCAATGCAATCCCCGGTTTGAAATCTATGTCACTTGAGGCCACCTATCTGGCGTGGGTCGATTTTTCGGGCACAGGCATGTCGCAATCGGAATACGCCGCACGGGTTGAAAAGACAGCCAAGATTGCAGTGAATCACGGCGAAACTTTCGGCACTGGTGGCGCGGATTTCATGCGCTTTAATCTGGCCACCCCGCGTGCGTTGGTCAAAGAGGCCGTGGACCGGTTGCAAAAAGCATTCGCCGATCTGCAATAATGCGGGCATTACGCCTTATATCACGCGCCGCCTTCCTGATTTTTCTCGGAGTGGCGGCGTTTGTAATTTATGACCGATATGCTCCCAAACCTGCGCCCCCTGCACTGGCCCTGTTAACCGAACAAATCGACCATATCCTGATCGAAAAATCTGCTCGTCAGCTTACTGTATTCCGGCAAGGCGAGGCCGTCCGCACCTACCAAATCGCGCTCGGCTTTGCCCCTGCGGGTGACAAAGTGCAACAGGGCGATGGCAAGACCCCCGAAGGCACCTTCACCATCAACCGGCGCAATCCGCAAAGCAGCTATCATCTGTCGCTTGGCATTGACTATCCGCAAGCCGAGGACCGCAATCGCTTGACGGCTAGCTGGCATTGACCCTGGAGGTGATATTTTCACCCACGGACAACCCAACGGGTTGGGGAAATTAACTACAATATCATACGATTGGACCGCCGGATGTATCACCGTTTCCGACATGGAAATAGAAGAACTCTGGCGCGTAGTTGGCAACGGAACCACCGTTGAAATCAGGCCTTAACTATCGCCCCAACAGAGCAATCGGCGCGTTCACATCCCGCACGAAATCCAGCGGTGCCTTGTCCTTGGCGGCGGTGCTGCGTTTGAAGTCATAGACCATCTGGCCGTTGTTTTCTTCTGACGCGACAACCAGACATTGGTACAGGTGACGAGAGCCGTCATAGAGGTCAACCAAACCACGCAAATGCGGCGCGTTTTCAATGTCCAAAGCAAAGCCTGTATCCCAGAACCTCAGCACTGGAAATATCTCGTCATCCGTATGAACGCGCAGGCGGCTCTTGCGTTTCAGATCGCGTTTGCGGGCCATTTCCAGCCCCTCGCGCACTTCTTTCGGTAGGAATTCAAACATCGCTAACCCATCCTGTTTCCACACGCACACTGGCACGGTCATGGTGAAGGTCAAGTTAAGATTTCAGGACAAACTGTTTTCAAACTAGGTGTTGTGGTCTTCCACCAAGTTCACCCCAACCACTGGCCTAAGCACGTGAGGTTTATCTGGATCATACAGCGCCGAATCCTTGAAATCTCGCACATTTCCCAGCGCCGGCCCGACCAAAATCAGCGCCGTGCGCGTGATCTTTTCAACCCGCACTTTTTTGCGAATATCGGCCAGTGTTCCGCGGATGATCATCTCATCCGGCCAGCCCACGCGATAGGCCACCACAACGGGGCAATCCTCGCCGTAATGCGGCACCAGAACCCGCTCGATCTCGCGCATATTGCGCACCCCCAAATGGATTGCCAACGTGGCACCCGTGCGGGCAAAATTATCAAGCGTTTCACCAGCGGGCATTGGGGTGGATTGCATGGAAACTCGTGTTAAAACAATTGATTGCGCGATTTCTGGGATGGTTAATTCCTGCCCTAACGCCGCCGCGGCCGCCGCATAAGCTGGCACACCCGGGATGATTTTATAGTCAATTCCATCCGCCTGCAGTCGCCGAATTTGTTCAGCAATCGCCCCATACAGCGACGGATCCCCCGAATGCACCCGCGCCACATCTTCGCCGCGCTTATGGGCCGCCAAAATCTCGGCGTGGGTGTCGTCCAACGTCATGGTGGCGGTGTCCTTGACGATGGCCCCGTCAGGCACCCCCGCGACCACCTGTTCAGGCACCAAAGAGCCCGCGAACAGACACACCGGACAGGTCGAAATCAAGCGCTGCGCCTTCAGTGTCAACAGTTCAGGATCACCCGGTCCCGCACCAATAAAATAAACCGTCATGCCAAATCTCCATCAATTTTTCGCGCATAGCCACGCGGTGTAAACATGCGCGGGCCTTCGCCCAATTGCGCCAGCCGTGAATGGCTGGAACCAACCAGAACGACAGTCAGCATATCGACCTCGTCCACCTCTAGGTCCGACAGTTTGCGATAGCGGATATGCTCCTCGGGTCTCCCCAGTGAACTGGCCAGCATCACCGGCGTATCCGCAGGGCGATGATCCAGCAAAATATCCCGCGCCTCGGCCAATAATGTGCGCCGTCGCTTGGACACAGGGTTGTAAAACGCAATCACGAAATCACCCTCGGCAGCGGCCTTTAGGCGCTTCACGATATCCTCGCGAGGCGTCAGCAAATCCGACAGTGAAATCGCACAGAAATCATGGCCCAAAGGTGCGCCTGCCCGCGCCGCCGCCCCTTGCAATGCCGACACGCCAGGCGTTGAAATCACCTCGACCCGCCGCGCCGCATCGGACACGCCAAATGCATCCGGCCCACGATCCAACAGCTCGAACACCAGTGCACCCATCGCGTAAATGCCTGCATCACCGGAACAGATCAGGGCCACGTTTTTACCTTTGCCCGCCTGTTCCAACGCATAACGGCAGCGGTCTTCTTCGCCACCCAACGGGAAATCCGAACGCATCTTGCCAGCTGCCAATGGCCCCAGCAGATCAATGTACAAGCCATAGCCGACCAGTTCTTCGGCCTGCGCAATCAGCTGGCTGGCCTCGGGGGTGCGCCACGAATGCTGCCCCGGGCCAATGCCGATGATCGACAGTTTGCCACGGGCATGGCCCTTTTGCACTGTAATAGGCTCTGATTGGCGTGCAATCGCACAGGTGCAGGTCGCGGTTTTTTGTTTTTCAACAACCAGCACTGCAGCCTCATCCGCCGCTGCCAATGCCGCTCCTTCGGAAACGCCGTGGCAACCTACCTCGGCAAAAACCACATCTGACGGGTTTTTCAATCGCGCGGCTTGGCCCTCTAACTCAGAGGCGTCAAACAAACGGAATGGCACATTCAAACGTTTTGCCATCGCAATGATCGCAGGCTCGTCCGCCTTTAGATCAATCGAGTTCACCGACGCTATTGCACCCTGCGCGATACCCGCATCCGCGAGCGCCGACTCGACCAGTTCCCACATTTCTGCTGGGTCGGCGTTTCGTGCGCATCCCAGACCCAAGGCATAGCGTTGCGGATGATAAACCAGTTGATCAGCTGTGCCTTGAACCGGTTTTTCAGTCACGCAAATCTCGACCTTGCCGTTTTCATCTGCCGGAATATCAAACAGGGTTTCACCCGTGATCCGCGCGCCCGCCCCGTTCAGCATAGCGGCCATCACTGGTTTGGCATTCTCGGGGTTCGCCAGCCTGTATCCGACGGGTGGTTCATCCAGCGCAAACCCCAGCGCAATGTCACCCGCTGTGGTCACTGCCGCCACGCCGCCAACCGCGTCGGAAATCTGTTTGGCCAGCCGGTTCGCACCACGGTGGCCGCCTAACAATGGCACCACCACGGCCCCGTCATCCGACACCGCCACGACTGGAGGTTCGCTGCGCTTATCAGCCAGAACGGGTGCGACCGCACGGATCAAAATGCCCGCGGCACAGACCCCAACAACAGGTGTGCCGCTGGCAAACAACGTGCGCACATAGTCCAGCGCATTGGGGAAATAGGCATCCGCCACATCGACCCTGCCTTCGCGGCCATGCACCTGTGCGCCCAGCGATTTGGCGACCTTGTGCGCCATTGCCTCGCCCGCGCGGGACAGGCAGATTACCACTGCTTTTACGGCGGGTTCTACGGCGGGTTTTACAGCCACGGATCGGCCTCCTTTGTGATCAGTATCATTGAAAAATATGGTACCGGATCGGGCGCCTTTGCCAGCGGCATTTTTTGTTCAGCAGGTAATGTGGCACGTTCGATATAATGCGCCTGATCCAGCAGGCCCAAGCCGTCAATTACCGCGCGGATTCGGCCCAAATGATTGCCGACTTTCATAATCACCACACTGTCAGCCGCGCTGATTTTCTGGCGCAAGTCATCGTCTGGCAATGGGCCAGGCACCACGCTCAGCATCTCGTTGCGGGCGGCGAGCGGCAGACCCAATGCGGCCGCACTTGCTGTCATTGCCGTTACGCCGGGCACGATTTCTGTCTGGAATCGGTCCTTTAGGCGGGCGTAGATATACATGAAGGATCCATAGAAAAACGGATCGCCCTCGCACAGCACGATAACATCTAAACCAGTCTCTAATATGGCTGAAATCTCGTCAGCAGCGGTATCATATGCCGTCTGCGCGGGGCCGCGTTCCACCTTCATCGGCACATCAATCACGATCTCTTGCACGCCATCGCCAATCAGATCGGCGGCGATGGATCGGGCAAAACTGCTCCCCCCCGCCAAGGTCGGATAGGCCACCACTTGGGCTGCCGAAATCAGTCGCGCCGCCTTCAGCGTCATCAGTTCGGCGTCCCCGGGGCCAAGCCCGATGCCATACAGCACTCCGCTCATCGTTTGACCAAACTTAGCTGGGTGACAGGACGAAGGGGTTTCCAGCCATTAAGGCCGCCAATCGGCTCAACCCGCATGATCTGTAACTTCACCAGCTGCCCGCCAAATTCACGGTGCAGCGCGATCAGTTCCGCTTCGCTTTCCAACGTCACTGCATTGGCCACCAAACGCCCCAAGGGGCGCAAGGCATCCCACGCCGCAGTGAACACCTCGCGGCTTAACCCACCACCGATAAAAATCGCATCCGGTGCGGCCAAACCGGCCAGCGCATCGGGCACCAGCCCCTCGATCAACTCCAGTTTCGGTGCGCCCAGCGCCAAGGCATTCGCCGCTGCCATCGCACGGCGATCCGCGCGTGGTTCAATCCCGATCGCCCGCGCATATCGCGCTGCCCGTATCCATTCCACTGCGACCGAGCCGCAACCACAGCCAATATCCCAGAGCAAAGCGCCGCGCATCGGCATCAGCTTGGCCAAGGTGGCGGCGCGCACTTCCTGCTTGGTCATGGTGCCGTCATGCTGGAATAATTCATCCGCCAACCCCGGCACCCGTGGCAACAGCGCCGCATCGGGGGCCGCCACACATTCCACCGCCAATGTGTTGAACGGCGGCACCTGATGGGTCCAGCTTTCGGCAACACCATCAAACCGCGCCTCGTCCTCGCCGCCCATATTGGCCAGCACGGTCATCCGGCTTTTGCCAAACCCACGCGCGGTCAAAAACGCAGCGATCTGGGCGGGGGTTTCTTCGCCCGTTGTCAGGATAAGCAGTCTCTGATCCGGCTGAATATAGGCAATCATCTGCTCGACAGGTCGCCCATGCACCGTCAGCGTTTCCAGATCAGCCATCGACCAGCCCATCCGTGCGGCCGCCAGTTGGAACGCGCCGACCTGTGGATGATATACGATCTCGGCGGGATCAATCGTCCGCCCAATGCGCGCCCCGACAGAATACCACAGCGGATCACCCGAAGCCAAAACCACCACCCGCTTGCCGCGCAACCCTTGCAGCGTTTCAATCAGCGCATCAAACGGACTGGGCCAGCTAAACCGCTCGGCTCCGACCCCTTTGGCCAGTTCATGATGCCGCTCGCCACCGACGATCACCTCGGCAGCCTCGACAACCGCGCGGGTCGCAGGGGTTAACCCCTCCAGACCATCCTCGCCAATTCCAATAATATGGAGCCATGCATTCATCATTTCACCTCCGGCAATCCTGCCGCCAATGCGTTCACCGCCGCGGATGCCATTGCAGACCCACCGCGCCGTCCGCGCAATGCGATGAACTCGCACCCCCGTGGCCGCTCCACCAGTTCTGCTTTGCTTTCGGCTGCCCCGACAAACCCGACTGGAAACCCGAGGATCACCGCAGGTTTGGGCCAGCCCGCATCCAGCATTTCCAGCAGGTGGAACAGGGCGGTTGGCGCATTGCCAATCACCACCACCGCGCCATCAATGTGGTCGCGCCACAACTCCACCGCTGAGGCCGACCGTGTATTGCCAATTTCCTTGGCCAATGCCGGAACCGTCGCATCGTTCAGCGTCACGATCACCTCGGTTTCGGCGGGCAAATAGCGCCGGATAATCCCCGCGCCAACCATCTCGCAATCGCATAGAATGGGCGCCCCAGCAAGAAGCGCAGCATGTCCCGACGCATAGGCGTTTTGCGAAAATGCCAAGCGGTCTGCGACCTCAACCATACCGCAGGCATGGATCAAGCGGATTGCTACCGATTCCATATCTGCGCCAAAACGTTCAAGCCGCGCCTCTTCGCGCACGGTTGCGAAGCTTGCGGCATAGATCGCAGTGGGGTCGCGTTCGTAAGGTCTCATGGGATTTGTCCCGTATTAGGCTGGATTAGACTATACATTCTTCTTACGCGCACTTTCCGGCCCATGCGGGTGTTTGGCATGGGGATACTCTGGGTGGGCATGATCATGGCTGTGATCATGCCCATGATGGTGATGCCCATCTCCATGGTCATGCACATGGTCGTGGTGATGATGATGGTCCATATCCAGACGACATTCCCCCGTGCAAAACGTATCGCACAAATCGCAGGTCTCGACGGTGGCACCAGGTGCGTTAGCGCCTTGCCCCTCAACATGATGATGATGGCTTTCCTGAACCGCGCCAACTTCGGCCTCGAACCCCAGAACCTGCGTGCGGTATTTGCACGTCCCGCAAGTTTCCGGTGGCACTTCGCCCAGTTGCTCGGTGATCCGTTCGGCAAAAGTTTCAAGCACCTTGGGGTGGTCATTCAAATACCCCGCCTTAACAATTTGAATGTCGGGATGTGCGGCTGCAACTTTGTCGGTAAAGCCGTAAATCCGATCAATCAGAATACCGGCAAACAGGAAATATGGAAACACGATGATACGTTTATATCCCAGCTTGGCGGCGTGCTCCAGACACGGTTCGACCAAGGGAAACGTCACGCCCGAATAGCCGATCTCGCACCAGCCAAACCCCATGCCTTCCCACAACATCCGGCCAATTTTGGCGACATTGGCGTTGGCATCAGGGTCCGACGCACCACGCCCGATCACCACCAGACAGGTTTCTTCCAGCGGCAGGTCACCATATTCGGCGTTGGCGGCATCGACGGCCTGTTGGATACGGTCGCCAGCGGCGGCGATCATCTTGGCATCGACACCCAATTCACGGCCATAGTTCAGCGAAATGTCGTGTTTCTTGGCATATGTATTCAACACCGTCGGGATGTCGTTTTTCGAATGCATCGCGGCAAACAGCATGCCCGGAACCGCCAATATCTGCTCACATCCGGCATTGCGCAAACGGTCCAGACCGTCGCGGATCACCGGGTTGGCAAATTCCAGATAGCCGTAATCGACCATCCATTCCTTGGGCAACAAGGCTGGTAATTTCTCGGCCAGAACTGCAAATTCGTCCACCGCATCTTGCGAGCGCGACCCGTGCCCACAAATCATCACACCAATCTTTGACATCTCAGGCCTCCTGTGGCTCGGCATCGGTTTCGGGCTCTTCTTCCTCGGCCTCTGCCTGATCCTCGCCACGGTTCTTCACCTGCCACAACGCTGCCGCCGCTGCCGCCGCAATTGCAGCCGCCGCCAGCCAGTGATTATGCCCCGCCAAATCAATTATGTGGCTAGGATGCGCCAAAGCCGGACCAGCCAGCCCCGCAAAAACCGCAAAACCCAATGTCATCAGAGTTTTCATCGCATGTATCCTTTATCGTCCGGCCAATAGGTCAGTGACAGGAACGCATGCTCCCGACGATGCTGCTTTTGATCCCCGTTTTGGGTCGATCATCCACAGCCAACCTTTCTGGCCCTTGGGCTTCGTCACCCTTGTGTATAAATGCACCCCGCCGCCGCCGCAATCCGTTTCGCGCCAATCTGATCCCCTTGCGCGACATTTCTTATCCCTCTTGCAATCAGCCTGATAATCCGTTTGATCACGGATGAGCCAAAGGAACGCGACATGACCACCACCATCACCATTTGCGACACCTGTAAACGCGAAGACTGGGACGCCGAAGCGCAAGGCATCACCGACGGCGAAGCGCTGGCCGCGTTGATCGAGGCCGAAGTGGCGGCAACTGGGGGCGCGGTTAAAACCCGCCGCTATTCCTGCCTGATGGGGTGCACCCACGCCTGCAACGTCACTATTCAGGCCGAAGGTAAGCTGAATTACACCTTGGGCGAATTTGCCGCCGATGCGGATGCTGCCAAGGGCATCGTTGAATACGCCACCTTGCACGCAAGCAGCGCATCCGGCCAAGTGCCCTACCGTGAATGGCCGCAAGCGATCAAAGGTCACTTCACCACCCGCCACCCGCCACTGGCCGATTCCGAATGACACAGCCGCGCGATCATGGTGGTGGTATTGATGCGGCGCGGGCCGAATTTAGCGGGGCGCGTTCCGAATGGCTTGACCTGTCGACCGGCATTAACCCCGTGCCGTATCCCATTCCCACGTTTGAACCCGACGCATGGAACGCCCTGCCGGACCGCGCCGCAATGGATGCCGTCACGGTTGCTGCCCGACAGTTCTGGAATGTGCCTGACAGCGCTGCCATCCTCGCCGCGCCCGGGGCATCCGCCCTGATCGCCCGCATTCCTTATTTGGCGGAATTGGGCAAGGTTAGGGTCGAATCCCGCACCTATAACGAACACGAATCTGCCTTTCGCACTGCTGGATGGTCTGTATCTGATGATACGCCCACCGCCCGCGTTATTGTCAGCCCGAACAACCCCACCGGCGATTACTGGACCGGCACAGATCAATCCCCGTTGCTGGTCATTGACGAAAGCTTTTGCGACCTTTCCCCCGAAGAATCCCGCATTGATCTGGCGGCAAATTCCGGCACCATTATCCTGAAAAGCTTCGGCAAATTCTGGGGCCTTGCGGGCCTGCGCCTTGGCTTTGCCATCGGCGATCCCGCCCTGATAGCCAAACTCTCAAACGCCCTTGGCCCGTGGCCCGTTTCCGGTCCGGCGCTTCGCATTGGAGCAACCGCCTTAACCGATCAAGCATGGGCCACCCAAACCCGCACCCGCCTTACCAATGAGGCCGCCCGTCTGGACGCCCTGATGCTGGCCAAAGGTGCTAAAATTCAGGGCGGCACCGACCTATTTCGCCTTTACCGCGTTGATGACGCCGCCGCGTGGCAATCCCGCCTTGCCCAGCGCCACATCTGGTCGCGCATATTCCCCTATTCCACCACATGGCTGCGCCTTGGCCTTCCCGCATCCGACCGATGGGAACAGCTGGAATCAGCCCTGTGAGCATCGCCGTGATCCTCCTGCTCGCCCTGCTGCTGGATGGTATCTTTGGCGAACCAAAATGGCTCTGGTCGCGCATTCCACACCCGGCCGTATTGATGGGCCACACTGTGGGCTGGATGGACGCTCGTTTCAACATAGGTGATTATAAAAAGCGCAACGGTATCCTTAGCCTCGCCGTCCTCTGCTTTGTGGCTGGTATAATCGGTATACTAGTCTCTAAACTGCCTGATTATGGCACTATCCAGACCCTAATCACCGCAATCCTGTTGGCCCAAAAAAGCCTGGTCCAACACGTGACCGCGGTCGCCAACGCCCTGCGCCTGTCCACAGACGATGGTCGCCTTACTGTGGCCCGGATCGTTGGCCGCGATACCCGTAATCTGGACGACAGCGCCATTGCCCGTGGCGCGATCGAAAGTGCTGCAGAAAACCTGTCGGATGGTATCGTCGCGCCTGCCTTTTGGTTCCTGCTGCTCGGCCTGCCCGGTCTGTTGATTTACAAAATCACCAACACAGCAGATTCGATGATCGGCTACCTTCCCCCGCGCCACCGTGATTTTGGCTGGGCTGCCGCGCGTTTTGACGACCTGATTAACTGGATTCCCGCTCGCATAACCGCGCTGCTGATCGCGCTGACCCACGCTAGCATGTCAAAATGGCGCATCATTTTGCGTGATGCCCCGCTGCACCGTTCGCCCAACGCTGGATGGCCCGAGACTGCCATGGCTACCGCGCTCAATGTCGCCCTTGCCGGCCCCCGCAGTTATGATGGTGAAATGCACGACTTCCCGTTTGTGAATAATGATGGGCACCACTCCCTAACCCCCCGCGATATTGATGCCGCCGCCGCCGCCCTCTGGCGGGTTTGGTGGATGCTGGTGTTTATCACGGCCATCATTGCCCTTTTCATCTGAAGCGGTTGCCACGCCCTATAGTCCTGCTAATCTGCCCAAAATCCATTTTGAAAGGCTCCCATGCGTATTTCCCTTTTCCCGATTGCCACGGCTTTATGCCTGTCCCTTACCCCCGCCCATGCTAAAACCCCGTGCGGCGGGAAATTCAGTAGTTTCGTTGCTGCGTTAAAGAAAGAGGCCATCGCATCCGGCCATTCCCCCGCCAAAGCTGATCGTTTCTTTGCCTCGGTTCGCCAAGACCCCAAAACGCTCAAGGCGGATCGCTCGCAAGGGGTGTTTCAGAAAACTTTCATCGACTTTTCCCGCTCCCTGATCAGCAAAGGCCGGATCAACAAGGGCCGCGCAAATTCTGGCAAATGGGATCGCGTGTTTGACCGGATTCAACAGCAATACGGCGTTAATCGCGGCGTCCTGCTGGCGTTCTGGGCGTTTGAAACAGATTACGGCGCGTTTCAGGGCAACTTTAACACGCTGAATTCATTGGTCACGCTGGCGCATGATTGCCGCCGCCCACAGCTGTTTCGCCCACAGGTTTTCGCCGCATTATCGCTATATGAGCGCGGCGCGTTTTCCCCGACCAAAACCACAGGTGCGTGGGCGGGCGAAATCGGCATGGTGCAAATGCTGCCCGCCGACATTCTGGAAAACGGCGTGGATGGCGATGGTGATGGCAAGGTCAGCTTGAAAACCTCGCCGCCCGACGCCCTGATGTCGGGGGCAAAAATGCTATCCGGTCTGGGCTGGAAACCCAACCAGCCGTGGTTGCAAGAAGTCATCGTGCCCCCGTCACTGGATTGGTCCAAAACCGGCCTAGCCACGCAAATGTCAGTCTCTAACTGGGCCAAACTGGGCGTAAAAGCACGCAGTGGGTCGCTCGCTACTGGCCTGAATGCCTCGATCATTTTGCCAATGGGGCGCAAGGGTCCGGCCTTTATCGCCTACCCGAATTTCCGTGTGTATTTTGAATGGAACCAAAGTTTCACTTACGTCACCACCGCCGCCTATTTCGCCACCCGTCTGGAAGGTGCTGCGGCCTATAATGCTGGCAAACCGGATCCTGGTCTATCGGGCAACCAAATGAGAGCCTTGCAAAAAAAGCTGGCGGCGCGCGGGCATGATGTGGGTAAAATTGACGGAATTCTGGGTGCCAAAACCCGCATCGCCATTCAAAAGGAACAGATGCGCCTTGGCCTGCCCGCCGACGCATGGCCCACTGCGGCCCTGCTGAAAAAACTGTAGCCCAACGAAAAAGCCCCGCGCAATTGCACGGGGCTTTTAAATTTGCTTTTCAATTTATCTGGGCTGTATCTACCAGTCGATAAACTCTTCAAAATCCTCGACCAGCAAACGCCACCAATCCAGCGTATCTTCAAAGTTTTTATTGCCGACGCCCTCAAAATCCAGATTCACATCCATTTCCAGAAACGGATCGCCTTCATCATCAATATACGCCTTGGCAAACCGTTTCTCGCGGTTCCATTCATTGATCTTCAGCGCGGAAATGCCGTTGTTCAGGTCATATCCCGCCTTGATTAGGATCGAACTGCAATTATCATTGTCCTGACAGCCATAAAAGTAGACCGAAAACTTGGTATCTGACACGCGGCTGGAAACCTTAGGGTCGCCCTGACCGTCCACACCCATCGTTGCGACCAGCCCGAAATCCTGCATCGCCTTCATAACAACGTGCGCGTTCGTTGCCGTGATTTCAGCCATTGCAAACGTGCTACTGGCAATTAACGCTGCGGTTGCTAACCCGCCAAACAGCTTTGTGTGAAAATTCATGACCCACCCTTTTTCAATGTTTGAATTGCACTGATTGAACCAAAGATAGCGGCAATCGTCAACGCGATTTAAAATCTTATGCCACCATCGATTCGGCTTTTTTCAGATCGACGCTGACCAATTGGCTAACCCCCAACTCGCCCATTGTCACCCCGAACAGCCGATCCATCCGCGACATCGTAACCGCGTGGTGGGTGATGATCAGGAACCGCGTATCGGTGCGGCGCGTCATTTCGTCCAGCAGATCACAAAACCGCGTTACGTTGGCATCATCAAGCGGCGCGTCGACCTCGTCCAGCACACAGATCGGGGCGGGGTTGGCCAAAAACACCGCGAAAATCAGCGCCATCGCGGTCAGGGTTTGCTCACCACCCGACAGCAGCGATAGCGTCGACAGTTTCTTGCCCGGAGGCTGACACATGATTTCCAGACCGGCCTCGAGCGGGTCATCGCTTTCGACCAGAACCAGCTTGGCCTCGCCACCGCCAAACAGGTGGGTGAACAGGAAACCGAAGTTGTTGTTCACCTGCTCGAACGCGGTTAGCAGGCGTTCGCGGCCCTCCTTGTTCAGGCTCATAATACCGCTGCGCAGCTTTTTGGTGGCTTCTTCCAGATCGATCTTTTCGTTCAGCAAGGTGTCGTGTTCTTCCTGCACTTCTTTGGCGTCTTCTTCGGCCCGCAGGTTCACAGCGCCCAGCGCATCACGTTGGCGTTTCAGGCGGTTCACATTCGCCTCGATGTTTTCAGACGACGGCATTTTTTCAGGGTCGGCGTCCAATTCCTCAAGCAGTTTTTGCGGGGTAGTTTCCTGCTCTTCGGTGATCCGTCCGGTCGCATAGGCCACTGTTTCGCGCGCCGCCTCGGCACGCGCCTCGGAGCGCGCCCGCCCCTCGCGGGCCTCGGATGCAGCACGCTCGGCATCCCGTTCGGCCTCTACCGCATTCCGTAGGGCAGTTTCCGCCTCGGCCAAGGTATCAGCCGCACCGCGACGGCGTATTTCAGCCTCGCCAATTGCATCTGCCAACTCATCGCGCTTGGCCGCAATTTCTTCGGGCGCCGCACTGGCCTCTTTCAACTCGGCCTCGGATTGCATCTTGCGCTCGTTCAATTCCGCGATCCGCTTTTCAGCGGTTTCCAAACGGTGCCGCCAGCCTGAAACCTCTTTGGTAATTTCCTGACTGCGCTTGATCCGCGCCTCGCCTTCGCGGCGCAGCTCATCATGGGCAGACCGCTTGGACATCATCGTGATCCGTGCCGCCTCGACTGTCATTTTGGTGTCTTCAACATCCGCTCGCGCCGCACCCAGATCGCCCAGATCAGCCACAGTTTTATCGGCCTCGCTCAGGCGTTGCCGCGCATTTGACGCTTCTTCTTCAAACCGCGCCACAGCCAGCCCAAGGCTCTCTAGTTTGCCAGACGCAATGCTTTGGTCGGCTTCGGCCCGCGATAACGCGCGGTTGGCATCCGACACAGCCCGGTCCGCTTCGCGGCGCACATCCCGCGCTTGCTGGTCCTCAATCGTCAGCTGTTTAAGTTCCGCCGACAACAGGTCATGCGCCCGTGTAGCACCATCCGATTTGGCGCTGGCCTCTTCCAGATCACGCTTTAATTCAACCAGACGGTTCAACTGCTGCAACCGTAATGCAGCCGCACTCGGCGCGTCCTCGGCACCGGCGCGAAAGCCGTCCCAGCGCCACAAATCACCCTCAAGGCTGACCAAACGTTGACCCGGTAAAAGGTCCGCCTGCAAACGCGCCCCGTCAGCGGCATCGACCAGCCCGACCTGCCCCATGCGCCGCGCCAGAACTTCGGGCACTGTCACATAATTGGTCAGGGCATTTATCCCCGTCGGCAGTGTTTGCGCCGATGGGTAAGCTGGCAAAACCGCCCAGCCCGATGCCGCATCAGGGCCAACTTCGGGCGCCCGCAAATCGTCAGCCAATGCAGCACCCAGCGCCTTTTCATAACCCGCCTTAACCCGCACCGCATCCAGAACCTGGCCGCCCTCGGCGGTGTCACGTTCAACCAGTTTGGCCAATGCGCCAACCTCGGCCCGCAGCGCATTTGCTTCGCCTTCAGCCTCGGATCGTTCCGCCCGTGCATCTGCCTCACGCGATTGCGCCTCGGCGCGGGCATCGTCAGCCTTGAGCAGTGCATCCTCGGCGGATTCGGACGCATCCAACGCCGCCTTTTCTGCAACCTCTGCCGCCGCAAAATCCAGTGCCGATTTGGCAAGGGCCGCCTTGGAGCCAACAACAGCTTCCCGCGCCCTCTCGGCCTCGGCCTCGTTTTTCTCGAGCGTCTTGCGGCTGTCCTCTTGCAAACGATGCGCCGAATGGTGCTTGGCTGACAGACGCGCCACATCCTCGGTCAACTGCCCCAGCGCCGCCTCGCGGGTTTGCAAAATACTTGCCCCGTCGCGGGCCTCTTCGCCTGCCGCGTCAAGCCGTGCTTCGTGGCCCTCACTGGCCTTTGCAATCTGGCCCTGTTCCCATTCCAGTCGTTCAATCGTTTCGCCAGCGTCCTTGTTCAGGCCCGCTTCGCGCTCCATATCATGGGTCATCTGGCCAATCCGCGCCGTCAGCGTTTCGATCATTTGCAACGCACGCGCCTCTTGGTCTTTCAACGTATCGCGCTGAACCGTCAGGCGCTGCAAAACAGCCGCCGCTATTGCCTCTTCCTCGCGCAATGGAGGTAGTTTTTCCTCGTTTGTCTCGCGTGTTTTAGCCGCCGTTCGCGCAGCCCCCTCGGCTTGACCCGCCAGTTTGGTGCGCTGGGTCAGTTCGGCTTGCGCCTTGGCTTGGGCCTCGTCCGCTTCTTTCCAGCGACGATATAACAACAGACCCTCGGACTTGCGCAGCTCATCACCAATCGTGCGATACCGCGCCGCTTGCCGCGCTTGGCGGGCCAATTGCGCCAGTTGCGTCGCCAACTGCTCGATCACATCATCGACCCGCGCCAGATTGGTCTCGGTACCGCGCAATTTCAGCTCGGCCTCATGACGGCGTTGATATAGCCCCGAAATGCCCGCCGCTTCTTCCAGAATGCGCCTCCGCGACTTTGGCTTGGCGTTGATCAACTCGGCAATCTGCCCTTGGCGCACCAAAGCAGGCGAATGCGCGCCGGTGGAGGCATCGGCAAATAACATCTGCACATCACGCGCCCGCACGTCTTTGGAGTTGACCTTAAAAGCACTGCCCGCATCCCGCGTGATCCGACGCACGATTTCCAGCGTATCCAGATCGTTAAAACCGGCAGGGGCCAAGCGGTCGGAATTATCAATGGTGATCGACACCTCGGCGAAATTACGCGCGGGCCGTGAGGCAGCACCGGCAAAAATCACATCTTCCATGCCGCCCCCGCGCATCGCGGTCGGGCGATTTTCACCCATCACCCAACGCAGCGCTTCCAACAGGTTGGATTTACCACAGCCGTTTGGCCCGACAACGCCAGTCAGCCCGTCCGCGATGATTAAATCGGTCGGGTCTACAAAGCTTTTGAAGCCGTTTAGCCTGAGTTTGGAAAATCGCAAAAGTTCTGTCACCTCTGATTCCGTTGGAGGTAAATTTGCCGGAGCACCCCCCTATGAGTCAACGAAGAACCACACAATCTGGCCATTTGGGCCGACTTATCCACAAGATATTGCGAAAATCCGCCCATATTGGGCAATTCGGCTGGCCGCGAAAAGCTGCTGTCATGTCGCAAACCCACTTGACCCAGACCTATCATTGCCTGCAAACAGGACGGGTAAGGTTCCCCGCACGGGCGTTAAATCGCTTGGGGATGAAACTGGGAATGTGGTGATGGTGACCCAATCAGGGGCCAAATGCCACAGCCGCCCCCGCGACTGTAAGCGAGGAGTGCATGCCAATATCCACTGGGGAAGCCCGGGAAGGAGGCAGCGCATTTTGATCCGCGAGCCAGGAGACCGGCCGTACATGAATGAAACCCAACCTGTCGGGGATGACAGGATAAGGAGATGATAAAATGACTGTACTGACCCAAACACAGACCAGCACCGAAACAGACACAGGCCTGATGCCCATCGTTGGCGCCGTTGCCGCTGGTGTGTTCCTGATCTTTTTCGCCGGTTTCGCGCAGGCCACCGTGTTTCACGACTCGGCCCATGATACGCGCCACACGCTGGCGTTTCCCTGCCACTAACCCATGACAACACGTTTGTTTACCAGCGCGGTGTTCGCTGGTCTGATAGCAGGGCTGATTGCCGTCCTGCTACAGTTTACGCTTATGGAATCTCTTATTCTCGAAGGTGAAGAATACGAGACCGGAAATAAAAGCCACTTTGGTGGTGTTCTGGTGATTAACGAGGCACTAGAGGCCAGCGGCGAAGCTGCTACAGAGGTAGAAGAAGAACCTGAAAACCTGCTAAAACGCTACTCGCTCGCGTTCTTTGCCGATTTCATAGTGTTCGTTGGCTGGGGCTTGATCATGGTCGCGGGGTTCGCTGTGGCTGACAGATTTGGCCGCAAGGTGACGGTTAAGGACGGGTTGTTATGGGGTATTGCCGGATTCACGGCGGTTCACATGGCACCGTCCATAGGGCTTGCACCTGAATTGCCGGGCACGCCTGCTGCCGAACTGGAACTGCGTCAGCTTTGGTGGATTACAACCGTTATTGCAACGGCGCTCGCATTGGCCTTGATCGCCTATGGACGCGGTGCATTGTTTGTTGTGATCGGATTGGCATTGCTGGTTGCGCCCCATCTGATCGGCGCACCACGTCTGGATGGCTATGCGGGGCTGGCACCACCCGAACTATCAGGTGAATATGTTGCACGGTCACTAGCCGTCAGCATGGCAATCTGGGCTGTTCTTGGTCTGGCGGCCGGCTATTTCTGGAACCGTAACGCAGACGCATAATTACGTGGCGGGGCCACAACCCCGCATTTCACTTGAAGGAGCCAAATCATGGCCGCAAAAATTCCTGCAACAGTTGTCACCGGTTTTCTGGGCGCTGGAAAAACCACCCTGATCCGCCACATGCTGGAAAATGCAAATGGCAAACGCATTGCGCTGATCATCAATGAATTTGGCAATCTGGGGGTGGATGGTGATATCCTGAAGGGGTGTGGCGACGAGACCTGTTCTGATGATGACATCATGGAGCTGTCCAACGGTTGTATCTGCTGCACCGTCGCCGATGAATTCATCCCGACCATGCAAAAACTGCTGGAACGGGACAACCCGCCGGATCATATCGTCATCGAAACTTCGGGGTTGGCCCTACCCCAGCCATTGGTGCGGGCGTTCAACTGGCCCGAAATCAGCACTCGCGTAACGGTGGATGGCGTGGTGACGGTGGTTGATGGCCGTGCCGTGGTCGATGGCCAATTCGCCGCCAATGTGGTCGCCGTCGATGCCCAGCGTGCGCAGGACGATAACCTTGACCATGAAACACCGCTGTCCGAATTGTTCGAGGATCAGATCGCTTGCGCCGATATGATCGTGGTGAACAAATCCGACCTGCTAACAGACGCTGAATCCGCTGCATTAGTGACTGATTTACGCAAGGATTCTCGCGATGGCGTACAGGTGGTCAAGGCCACAATGGGGGCCCTGCCGGTGGATGTTTTGCTGGGCCAAGGCATAGGCGCCGAGGATAATTTGGCCGTACGTCACGAGGTGCATCACCATCATCACCACGACGATGAAGACGATGATCATCATCACGAGCATGAACACGGTCACGACGAGTTTCAAACTTTCGCCGTCACGCTGGATGAAATCACCGACGTTGCTGCCTTCACCGACAAAATTACCGGCGTGATCCGCGCCCACAAAATCTTGCGCCTCAAAGGCTTTGCAGCTGTTGCTGGCAAACCAATGCGCCTGACCATTCAGGCCGTCGGCCCGCGTGTCGACAGCTATTTCGACCGCCCGTTTGCCAGCACTGAGGCCCGCGCGACAACACTCGTTGTGATCGGACAGGCGGGGCTGGACCAAGACGCCATCGCGGCCGCGTTAAGAGCATGACGCTCATTATTGAGCCAGGCGATCCGCGCGATCCACAAGTGACGGCGCTGCTTCAGGCCAGCCATGCCTTGATGGAAAATCTGTTTCCCCCCGAGGACAATCATTTCCTGTCGATTGACGCCCTGTGCACACCCGACATTCATTTCTTTATTGCCCGCGAGGGGGACAATACGCTTGGCTGCGCCGCCCTCGCCGACAAAACCGGATATGGCGAATTGAAATCCATGTTCGTGGCCGAGGCTGCGCGTGGCAAAGGGGCTGCTGATGCCTTGATGCGGCAACTCGAGGACCACGCCCAAACGCTCAAGTTACCTGCCCTTAAACTTGAGACCGGTAGCCTGCTGCACGCCGCGCACAAGCTCTATGAGCGTCACGGGTTTTCCCTGTGCCAGCCTTTTGGCGATTACACTGCCAATGACACCAGCATATTCATGGAAAAGCGGCTCTAACGCATGTCCCGTTCATTTGAATTCATAGAACAGATTCATGCAGATCGGGACACACGATAATGCACCTACTTGCAGCAACCCCTGGCAGTGTTGACGATGGCAATGAACCCGTCGATTTGGGGCAAACCCCAGCCGATGTGGTGTTCATTTCCGCCGCCGACACGGAACTCGCAGCCCTGTCCGAAGCACGCTCTGAAATGCAAAGCGCACCATCCTTGCGCCTTGCCAATCTAACCCACCTACAACACCCGATGTCGGTCGATCTGCACATCGAGGCCTGCGCCACCAAATCAAAACTGGTGATCGCGCGGGTTCTGGGCGGGGCGGGCTATTGGAAATACGGGTTGGAGCAATATGCGGCGCATTTGCATGACGCAGGTGTGCCATTCGCCGCCCTTCCCGGGGATGACAAACCCGATCCAGACTTGTGGCGACTTTCGACCGTATCGCGTGAAGATTACGATGCGCTCTGGGCCTATATGGTCGAGGGCGGGCCGCAAAACGCCACGGGTTTGCTTGGCTATGCCAAGGCGATGCTGGATGGTAGCGACAAACCTGTGAGCGCTACGCCTTTGCTGCGGGCTGGTGTGTATTGGCCGGGGGCTGGTGTTTCTGATCTAGGGGCCGCACAAGAAAACTGGACCGATGGCGCGCCCATTGTGCCGCTGATTTTCTACCGTGCTTTGGTGCAAGGGGCGGGGCTGCATCCGATCAACCGGATGGTCAAGGCGTTGCTGCGCCAAGGGCTAAACCCGCTGCCGGTTTTTGTGGCCTCGCTAAAAGACCCCGTATCGGTGGCAACGCTGGAACAGCTGTTCACTGCCGCCCCACCCGAAGTGATCCTGAACTGCACATCCTTTGCCGTTGGTTCACCCCACCAAGGCGAACATCACACGGGGCCATTGAACCCGCTTGCGATGCGGGCCGCCAACGGATGCACCGTGTTTCAGGTGGTTCTTGCAGCCTCGTCAGAGGAGGCGTGGGAGGAGGGTTTGACCGGCCTGTCAGCACGCGATATTGCGATGAACGTGGCCCTGCCCGAAGTGGATGGGCGCGTATTATCGCGTGCCATTTCGTTCAAGGGGCAGGCATATTTTGATGAAGCAACAGAATGCCCAATCGCCGCTTATCGGGCGCGGGGTGACAGGATCAGTTTTGTGGCTGAACTGGCCGCGAACTGGGTCAAATTGCGCCGCGTTAACACCGAGAAACGCAAAGTTGCACTGATCTTGGCGAACTACCCCAACAAGGATGGCCGGCTTGCCAACGGGGTTGGGCTGGATACCCCCGCATCAACGATGCATGTTTTGGATTTGCTCGCGGCCGAGGGGTATTTCGTCTCTAATCCACCAAAAAACAGCGATAAACTGATGCAGATGATCCTTGCAGGGCCAACCAATTGGCTGACGGATCGCGCCCAGAAAACCGGCGGTGTGCAGATCAGCTATGCGGACTACCAAATCGCCTATGCCCAACTGCCGTGGGAATTGCGCGAACGGATCGAGACACGTTGGGGGGCACCGGATCAAGACCCGTTCTATACGGCGGGCGAAGTCGATTGCGGGTATTTTTCACTGTCGGTTTTGCAGTTCGGCAATGTGGTGGTCGGCTTGCAACCAGCGCGTGGCTATAACATTGACCCGACCGAAACCTACCATTCGCCCGATCTGGTCCCGCCGCACAACTATCTGGCGTTCTATTTCTGGCTTCGCAATCAATTTGGTGCCCACGCGATTGTGCATATGGGCAAACACGGCAATCTGGAATGGTTGCCCGGTAAGGCGCTGGCGCTGTCCGATGCTTGCCTACCCGAAGCTGTGCTAGGCCCGATGCCGCATATCTACCCGTTCATCGTGAATGACCCCGGCGAAGGCACGCAGGCCAAGCGCCGCGCACAGGCAGTGATTATTGATCACCTCACGCCGCCGCTCACCCGCGCCGAAACCTATGGACCGCTGAAAGAACTGGAAGCATTGGTCGATGAATATTACGAGGCCGCAGGGGTGGACCCGCGCCGGATCGAATACCTGCGCCGCGAGATACTATCACTGACATCCGTGACAGGGTTGGCCGAAGATGCCGGCCTGTCGGGAAGTGACGAGGATGGTGATTTGGCCAAGCTGGACGCTTATTTATGCGAGTTGAAAGAAGCACAGATACGGGACGGTTTACATGTGTTCGGACAATCCCCCACGGGTCGGCTGGAACGTGATTTGACCCAAGCCCTGGTGCGAGTGCCACGTAGTGAGGGGAAAGGGGAAGATGCGTCTCTAATCCGCGCTATTTCAGACGATTTAGGGTTGAACTTTGACCCGTTAGATTCGGATATGGCCGCCAAATGGGATAACGCAAAACCTGACGTTCTAATGGCGGTTTGCGATGATAATTGGCGCAGCGCAGGCGACACGATTGAACGGTTGGAGATGCTCGCATCTGCAATGCTGGATGGGGAGCAACCAGCCCCTGGCCCTGCATCAAAGGCCGTTATGGCCCATGTCAAAACCGTGGTTCGCCCCAGTGTAACATCCTGCGGCCCTGCGGAAGGGACGGGCCTTCTCACCGCCCTTTCAGGGCAATTCGTCGCCCCGGCACCATCCGGTGCGCCCACGCGGGGACGGCTGGATGTCCTGCCAACAGGTCGTAATTTCTTCAGTGTTGATAGCCGCGCGGTGCCGACACCGACCGCATGGGCCTTGGGCTGGAAATCGGCCAATCTATTGATCGAAAAGCACTTGCAAACCCACGGTGACTGGCCTCGCACCATGTTGCTCACCGCGTGGGGCACAGCCAATATGCGCACCGGTGGCGACGATATTGCGCAGTGTTTGGCTCTTATGGGGGTCAAACCGACATGGGACAGCGCCAACCGCCGTGTCACCGGTTTCGAGGTGTTGCCGCAAGGTATTCTAGGGCGCCCACGGGTGGATGTAACCCTGCGCGTATCAGGTTTTTTCCGCGATGCGTTTCCTCAGCTGATTTCGCTGGTAGATAGTGCCGCGCGGGCCGTGATGGCGCTGGATGAGCCTGCCGATCTGAACCCCGCTGCGGACCGATTCCGGCGTGAGGGGGAGGAGGCCGCATACCGTGTGTTTGGCTCTAAACCCGGGGCATATGGCGCGGGCCTTCAGGCGATGATTGACGAGCGGTTGTGGGCAGATAAGGCTGATCTGGCAGAGGCGTATCTGGAATGGGGCAGCTATGCCTATGGCAAAGGGAGCGAGGGGCGCAAGGACCGAAAGGGGTTTGAAGCGCGGCTGTCACAAACCGAAGCCATCGTGCAAAATCAGGACAACCGAGAGCATGATCTACTGGACAGCGATGATTATTACCAGTTCGAGGGCGGTGCGGCGGCAGCTGTATCGACGCTTCAGGGGCAGGACAGGCCGATCTATCACAATGACCATTCGCGCCCTGAACGCCCCGTCATCCGCACATTAGAAGACGAGATTGGCCGCGTGGTTCGCTCCCGCGTGGTGAACCCGAAATGGATCGAGGGGGTCAAGCGGCACGGCTATAAGGGCGCGTTTGAAATGGCCGCAACAGTCGATTACTTGTTCGCCTTTGCCGCCACCACGGGGGCGGTGCGCGGGCATCATTTTGATCTGGTTTATACAGCGTTTCTGGACGATGACGACACACGCGAATTTATCGCGGACCACAACACGCCTGCCTTGCGCGAAATTGCCCAACGTTTGAACGAGGCGATTGAGCGGGGTTTATGGGTGCCAAAGTCGAATACAGCACGGGCGCGACTGGCGGATTTGGCCCGTTAACTACAATCCAGCCGTGCGGTCATAAGCGCCGGATCCCCCTTCATTGAAGCAGGCACCACTTTGCATCCGCTTGCAATCTCCATCGCTCTGGCCGCTTTGGGAAAGGTATCGCCAATCTTTGGCAAGCGTTCAAAATTAGTGCGGATAGCCTCGGCGCGATCTTCACGGATACGGATTTGAAAGGTGCTTCCCTGAACTTTGATCGTTTGCGACTCTACCCCCATAAATGCGGGATGCGGGCTGTCACATGATGCCAAAACCAACGGAACCACAAAGCCAAACCAAAATAGACGCGCCATATTTTCACCTTCGATTGCACATAACCGATACTGTCAGTAGCATAGTTAACAACAGATTAATCCTGATCATTTCACCTGCAACAGTTTGCCACATATATCCTATATACAGAATCATCTATATCATATTCAACTTATTGAATGTATATGGAGCGGAATAATGCATCCTTCAACAAACAGACCGGCCGACACCTACTCGCCGCTCTACTTCCTCGCGTCCCTTGGCACCGGAGGGCTGACGGTTACGTTCTTTATGTATTTGATGTTCTGGGTGCCGCACCCTGGCCGTCCGGTCCCTATTTTCGAGGACATCATCGCCGCCTTTAGCACCGGATCAATCGCAACACAGATCATGATCATCATCGCCATGGCAGGCGTCGGGATCATGTCGTCATGAATATCCGCTCGCTGATCTGGAACCTTTCGGCCTTTTCGGCGTTCCGTAAAACCGAAGCCTATCAAACCCTGAAAAACAGCAACGCCGAAAGCACCCTGCTGGCGATGCCCTTGGCATTGGCGATGTCGGTGAATGTCGGCTTTATGGTCGGTCTGGCATTCGTCCCTGGCCTGTGGAGCGTCGTTGAATATCTATTCCCGATGGCGTTGATTGCGTTCATTGCAATCGGCTGGATTGCCTTTAGCTATATCGGCGATTTTCTGGGGCGGGTGTTGACCAAAGGCGGGTTGTTCGATGTCACATCACACAATTCCTTTGCACAGCTTTTGCCAGCCTTCGCCCTGTCTATGGTTGCCGTCGGCCTGTCCGCCCCCGCCGCCATGAGCGGCAATCCGGTGACCGTTGGTCTGGGCCTGATCCTGTCCACATTCGTCGGTATTGCTGCGGTTATCTATGCGTTCTTCGCTGCCTTCACCGCGTTCAACTCGATGCTACACTACGGCACAGCCAAAGAATCCAGCCCGACGCTGCTGGTCGTCATTCCACTGGTAACTGTTTTGGGCATCACGTTCCTTCGGCAGAACCATGGACTGCACATGCAATTCGAGGCCCACGTGACAGCAGGCGAAACCATGATGATGCTGGCAAAAGCCCTCACCATCCAACTGGTGTTCCTCGGCCTTGGTCTGATTGTTCTAAAGCGCGAGGAATACTTCAAGGATTTCGTCTTTGGCAAGAAAACCTCGCCTGGTTCTTACGCTTTGGTTTGTCCCGGTGTTGCCCTGTCGGTGATGACACAGTTCTTTATCAACGCGGGCCTTGTGTCGGCGGGCCTTGTTGACAAATTCTCGGCCACCTATTGGGGACTGACCGCTGTTACTGTTGCGTTCCAGTTTGCAATGGTCGTGCTGGTGTTCCGCCTGAACAAACAGCACTTTGGCAAACCACGCACATCAAATGCAATGCCCGCTGAATAAGCAGGCCCCCTAAACCTGATACATGCGGGCGGCCTAAATGGTCGCCCGCACTTGCATCCGGGGCCACGTCACCGCAATGTGTTTCCTGCAAACAGGAGGGTAAAAGATGACTGATGACACCGACCGCCACGCAATGAAAATGGCCAAGAAGAAAGCCGCGCGCGATAAAATCATGGCGACCAAGACCGATCAAAAGGGTCTGATCATCGTTCATACCGGCAAGGGCAAGGGCAAATCATCAGCCGCATTCGGGATGATCTTTCGCTGCATCGCCCATGATATGAAATGCGCCGTTGTGCAATTTATCAAAGGTGGCATGTCGACGGGCGAGCGTGATCTGATCCTTGCCAAGTTCAGCGATGAATGTGAGTTTTACACGATGGGCGAAGGGTTCACATGGGAAACGCAGGATAAATCCCGCGATACCGAAATGGCGGCGGCGGCTTGGGAAAAAGCCAAAGACCTGATCCGTGATCCCGCCAATAAAATGGTGCTGTTGGACGAAATCAACATCGCCCTGCGCTATGATTATATCGACATCAAGGATGTCGTCGAATTTCTAACAAACGAAAAGCCCGAAATGACCCATGTGGTTCTGACAGGGCGCAACGCCAAAGAAGACCTGATCGAAATTGCAGATCTGGTAACGGAAATGGAACTAATCAAACACCCGTTCAGATCCGGTATCAAAGCGCAGATCGGGGTCGAATTCTAGAGCAAATCCAATCCAATTGAATTCACGCCGCACCCTGAACGCATTTGCAAATGCAAACGCTGCCCCGGGTTGCTGGATGAATGCATATTTCTGATCAGATTGGATGCGCTCTAGTCGCGGGAATAGATATCCTCGAACCGGATAATATCATCCTCGCCCAGATAACTGCCGGTTTGAACCTCGATCAAAACCATCCGCAACTTTCCCGGGTTCTCCATACGGTGCTTGGCGCCAAGCGGAATATAGACAGACTGGTTTTCCCCAACCAACCTGACCTCATCGCCAATGGTCACCTTTGCGGTGCCTTCAACCACAATCCAGTGTTCTGACCGGTGATGATGGCTTTGCAATGACAGCGCCGCCCCTGGGTTCACAACAATCCGTTTCACCTGAAACCGGTTCCCCACGACCAGACTCTCGAACCATCCCCATGGCCGGTGATCGCGCGGGAATGTATCGGCCTGTTTCGCCCCTTTGAATTTCAGGGCGGCAACCGCTTCTTTCACCCGCTGCCCGTCAGATTTATGCGCCACAAGCACAGCATCGGGCATGGCGATAGCAATGATATTATCCAGCCCGATCCCGACCAGTTCCATGCTGCCGGATTCAGACCGTAACAGTGAATTCCGGCAATCAATCGCGGTTGAGTTCTCTGAACAAACATTCCCGTCCGTGTCCGGACCAACCTCGTTATGAACCGCATCCCAACTGCCCAAATCCGACCAGCCGCCAGAATAGGGCATCACAGACAGGTTTTCGGTCTTTTCCATAATGGCATAGTCAATCGAGATCCCTTCAATCTGCATCCACGGGGCGACTGCCAGTCGGGTAAATCCAAGATCAAGCGTCGCGTCGCGCACTGATTCAACCACCTTTGAGAACAGATCAGGCGCATGTGTTTGATAGGCGGCTAGGATGGATTTGACCGAGAACAGGAATATCCCAGCATTCCACAGGTAATTCCCCTGCGCCAGCATTTCACTGGCCGTTGCCGCGTTAGGTTTTTCAATAAAATTGACCAAGGGGTGCGGCCCATCCCCTTGCCGTCGATCCTGCTTAGGCAGTTCAAGGTACCCATATCCGGTCTCGGCCCGATCTGGCGTAATGCCAAACGTCACCAGATCGCCCGCAGCCGCACAACCCGCAGCCCCATTAACGGTTGCACAAAATCCATCCGTATCCGCAATCACATGATCAGACGGCGCAACCAGCATCAGGGCCTCTGGTTCCCGCGCCTCCAGCCACAGCGCTGCCGCCAAAACCGCGGGGGCAGTATTCCGCCCCTCTGGCTCAATTAGAATTGCAGCAGGGGCGATTTGGGCCGCCGCCATTTGCTCCGTCACAATAAACCGGAAATCATCCGCGGTAAGAACCAGTGGTGCCGCAAACCCGTTTCCTGCCATGCGCTTTGCCGAGTCTTGAAATAGACTCTCTTCGCCCATCAATTTCGAAAACTGTTTTGGGTAGCTTTGACGCGATAGTGGCCACAACCGGGTTCCAGCCCCTCCTGCCAAAATCACTGGATGAATCATAGGTGGGTGGTGCATGCACAATTTCCACTTTCTGGCTTCTGCCAGGGGAGGCGTCCACTTGCCTCACACCCAATATCTCTCACAAGCCCTGTCATATACAATCCAGGGCATTATCTGCTTGGCTGGCCCCCTTTGTCCACATGCGCCAAGCAGCAATAATGCTTTAATTATCCTGATGTGGTTAATGAACGGTAAATTTAGGCAGATATTTTACCCCACTGTAGCTCGCCAAGAATGTTTTCAGTGTTTGACAAGAATGTTTGCAGCAGAGCGATTTTTGCAATGACTGCCCGATTCACAGCGCATTTAACAGCTGTTAAACTCTGCTTTTAACATAGCCCACGCC
>Ga0190303_1000127_pt1 | contig 31334 bp, 27 predicted proteins | sample 48700701_MG_FD_161672 | JGI IMG/M metagenome (GOLD analysis project Ga0190303, IMG submission 161672) | Hydrothermal vent sediment bacterial communities from Southern Trench, Guaymas Basin, Mexico - 4870-07-0-1_MG | ecosystem: Environmental > Aquatic > Marine > Hydrothermal vents > Sediment ... | reverse complement strand
AAGGGGTAATCCAATCAGATGTAGATGCAAATCAAACAGCAAGTGAATTAGCAGATGCAACACTAACTACAGATTTAGCAGCAGAAGTATTAAGAGCAACCACAGCAGAAGGAGTGAATGCCACAGCAATTTCGACACTGCAAACAGAACAAACAACTCAAAATACTGCTATTGCTGCTAATACCGCTACAATAGGTGAAATAAAACAAACTATTGCTTTATCTATGCCTAGTGGTTGGGTAAAGCTAGATGGTGTAGCTATTTCTAGTTTAACTAGCACACAACAAACTGAAGCTGCAAATCTTGGTTTATTTGGAAACTTGCCAAATGCAACAAATGCCTATTTAAGTCAAAACGGCAGTACTTTAGGAAGTGTAAGTGGTAGTAATTCTAAAACCATTGCTCAAAATAACCTACCCAATGTAACCCTTTCAGGAACAGCAAATTCCGCTGGAAATCATAACCATTATATTTATGGAAATACAAGTGATGATCTTTCAGGTGCAGGAGGTAACAGTGATTATGTGATTCAAAATAATGATGGATCGGGAGCAGGTGAGTATACTAGTACTTCAGGAGCTCATACGCATACTGTAACAACATCATCTATTAATGGAGGTGTTACTCAACAAGCAATGAATATTACACCAACAACGTTAAGTGTGAATACCTATATTTATTTAGGACAGTAGCTTGTTTTAACTGAAAAGAATTCCTCTATGGCTCTGCCTTAAGGATAGTTGGTTTTAAGAGATTCTTTATTTCACTTTGTTGATTATTTTAAATATTCAAAAAAGTGTTTTAAAATGAAGCTGGTCAATTTTAATCGAATAGTGTTGGTATGATTAACTATTCTTCGATTATAAACACTTCGGTTTATTTTTGAAGAAATACCCTTCGGAAGTTTTCTAAATAAATCATTTCCACTATCTATTTCCATAAACCCAGCAGTGAATCCTAACTTAACAAGTTATAAATCTCTCATTTTCAGAAAGAAGAACAGCTTTTTATTAAATCATAATGTACAATGGGTTTAGTTACCATCTTTCACAAACTTAATAGAAGTAGTATTCACACAATAGCGTTTTCCAGTAGTTTCTTTTGGTCCATCATCAAAAATATGACCTAAATGGCTATCGCACGTAGCACAAATTATTTCAGTTCTAATCATACCATGTGTTTTATCTTTAATGTAGTTTACTTTTCCTTTAATAGCATCATCAAAAGAAGGCCATCCGCAATGAGATTCAAATTTGCTATTAGATTTAAAGAGTTGTGTTTCACAAGCTGAACAAAGATAAGTTCCTTTTTCGAAATGAGAAGTTAAACCACCTTCACTAGGAGCATCAGTTCCTTTTTGTCTTAGCACATAATATTGTTGAGGCGTTAATTCGTTTTTCCATTCCTCATCAGTTTTTGTTACTTTTTTAATCATTTTTTTCTGAGTTGTTTTTTGCGAATAACTAAGAAAAGTAGTTATTAAAAATAAAGTTAGAACTATTTTTTTCATTTTACTAGTTTCTATTTATAAAATTGATAAGATGTTTTATAACAAGGTTGTCTTTTAAAATACGTCTGTGACCTAAACCATTTGTAATTAATAGTTCACCTTGTATTAAGTTTTGTCGAATATTGTGAGCACAACTAACAAGCACATCAGTATCTTCAGTATCATGAATTACTAGTGTTGGAATTTTCACTTCTTTTGCGGCTATACTTGCAGAATAAGTATCAATACTTTCTCCAAATTTTTTGTAAAAAAGACGTTTTATTTTATCAACCATTTTATGTTTTAGCTCTAATTTTTTTACAAAGTCTGTAATAATATCAGTAATAACATCTCCAGCACCAATAGTAACTATTTTTTTAAGCTGTAAGCCTTGCTTTACACTATTTAAAATAGCCATACCGCCTAAAGAATGTCCAATAGCAAATTCAAAAGGTCCGTATGTTGATTCAATTAATTTTGTTGCAATAACAAATTCATTCATCATAGTAGTTTTCCCAGTTGATTTACCGTGAGCTGGTCCATCAAAACTAATAGTCATAAAACCATTTTCGAGTAATTTATCTGCAATTTTATATAATTGCGTTCCTCTTCCAGACCAACCATGCACTAATAAAACTTTTCTTTTTGAATAGCCATAAGTATATATTTGTATTTCTTTATTTAATTCAGGAATAAATAAAAACTCTTTTTGTGTACTATTAGCCATCATTTTTTCACGTTCAGGAGTTTTAAACCGTATGGGTGTTTTAAATAATTTAACAGCAAATCTTGTTGCTAAAGGTGGAGCAATAAATTGTAGTATTTTTCCAGTAATAATTATTGAAGCTGGTATTTTTGGGATATTATTTTTAGATGTTATTTTTTTAGAATCTAATTTATTCATATAATCATATATATTTGCGATAAAGATAGAATTTGTAATTTTATAAGAAGTACAACAATTAAAAAAAAGTAAAAATGAAAAAATTAATATCATTAGCTATCGTTTTATTATTTATAGGAAGCTGTAGTACCGTGCCAATTACGGGTCGTAAAAGAATTAATGTAGTTAGCGATGCTCAAATATTACCTGCTAGTTTTGCCCGATATGAAGGGTTTTTAAAAGAAAACAAAGTTTCTAAGAATGCAAAAATGACCAATGAAATTCAAACTGTGGGGTTGAATATTTCAAAAGCTGTAGATAAATTTATGCGTGCAAATGGTATGGTAAGTGAAGCCAATAGCTATCGTTGGGAATTTAATTTAATTGAAGATTCTAATGTAAATGCTTGGTGTATGCCTGGTGGTAAAGTAGTTTTTTATACAGGTATTTTACCAATTTGTGATAACACTGATGGTATTGCAGCGGTAATGGGACATGAGGTTGCTCATGCATTTGCAAAACATGGTCAAGAACGTATGACAAGTGCTTATGGGCAACAATTAGGAGGTATTGCTGTTGCCATTGGAACAAATAATAAAGACCCAAAAACACGTGCGATTTGGAATACAATTTATGGAGTTGGGTCAACAGTTGGGATGTTAGCTTATAGCAGAACTCATGAAACTGAGGCGGATAAATTAGGAATGGTTTTTATGATTATGGCGGGTTATAAACCAGAAGAAGCTATAAATGTTTGGATACGAATGAGTGAAAGAGCTGGAGGTAAAGCACCACCTGAATTTTTAAGTACACACCCTTCAAATCAAACTAGAATTCAAAACTTAAAAGATTATTTGCCAACTGCAGTTGTACAAGCAAAAAAATATAATACTCAGTAGTGATAAGTAAAACACCGTTTTATAAAAATAAAATAATTATAGTATATTGTAAACCGTTCTCAAATCTGAGAGCGGTTTTTATTTAAATATATATGTTGAAAAAAGGCGATAAAAAATTAATTAATGGTTGGGCATTTTATGATTGGGCTAATTCTGTATATTCTTTAGTAATTGGAACAGCAGTTTTTCCAATATATTATGAATCGGTTACAAGTGGTAATGGAGGTATAGTTCAATTTTTAGGGACACAATGGCACAATACTACATTGTACACGTATGCTTTAGGTTTTTCGTTTTTAGTAGTTGCTTTTTTATCTCCAATATTATCAGCTATTGCGGATTATACAGGAAATAAAAAACGATTTATGCAGTTCTTTTGCTTTTTGGGCTCGTTTTCTGTAATGTCACTTTACTTTTTTACAGGGACAGAGAATATTTGGATTGGAATTGTTTTTACAATTTTGGCGAGCATTGGTTTTTGGGGAAGTATCGTTTTTTATAACGCATATTTGCCAGAAGTTGCTGAACCAAAAGACCATGATAGAGTGAGTGCAAAAGGATTTATGTTAGGTTATATTGGCTCAATTTTACTCTTAGGTTTTAATTTGTCAATGGTTATGAAACCTGAATTGTATGGTATTACTGATGCTACATTTCCTGCAAGAATTTCTTTTCTTACAGTTGGTATTTGGTGGTTAGGTTTTGCACAAGTAACTTTTAGTCGTTTACCTAATAACCCTTTTAAAAGAAAACCAGAAAGAGATTTTATTTTTAAAGGATTTAGAGAGCTAAACTTGGTCTTTAAGGAGATTAAAAAACAAAGTCAATTAAAAATATTATTAATCTCATTTTTTATGTATAGTATTGGTGTACAAACAGTTATACTGTTGGCTTCAGTGTTTGGAACAAAAGATTTAGGGTTAGAGACAAGTAATTTAATTATTACCATATTATTAATTCAAATAGTAGGTGTACTTGGTGCATTTTTGTTTTCAAGATTGTCTGAAAAAATTGGAAATATTAAAGCATTAAAAATTACGATTTTAATATGGAGTGTTGCTTGTATGGGAGCATACACATTGCAAAAAGGTGATCCAAATGTGTATTTAAAGTTTTATGCTTTGGGTGGGTTTATAGGGTTGGTTTTAGGAGCGATTCAAACTCTTTCTCGTTCTACTTATTCAAAACTAATACCTGATGAAACTCAGGATCACGCTACTTATTTTAGTTTTTACGATGTTACAGAAAAAATAGCAATTGTTGTAGGTATGATATTGGCTGGGATTGTAACTTCATTTACAAACTCATTACGATTATTTATATTACTTTTAGCTGTCTTTTTTATTGCAGGATTTGTCATCTTAAGCTTTATGAAAGGCTCAAAATATGTTAGATAAAAAGTACGATTTTATAATTGTTGGAGCAGGAATAGTTGGGTTGGCTACAGCCTATAAATTACAATTAAAATTTCCTAAAAAAACAATCGCAATTTTAGAGAAAGAAGCCGAAGTAGGTTTGCATCAAACAGGGAGAAATTCAGGAGTAATACATTCCGGTATTTATTATAAGCCAGGTTCATTTAAAGCTTTAAATTGTAGAAATGGGAGAACTCAATTAGTGAATTTCGCAAAACAATATCATGTAAAGCATGCTATTTGTGGGAAAATAATTGTTGCAACAAAAGAAACTGAAATTCCAATTTTAGATGAGATTTATAAAAAGGGAATTGAAAATAAAACTGAGGGTATTTGTTTTTTATCTTCGGAAGAAATAAAAGTAAAAGAACCAAGTATCAAAGGCCTAAAAGCGATTTGGGTGCCAACAGCTGGAATTATAGATTATGTTGCAGCATCTAAGGAGTTTATGCATCAAGTTAAGAAGGTGAATGCGAAAAGTAATTTAATAACGTCTTGTAAAGTTGAAAGGGTACTATCAACTAAAAATGCGACTGTTCTTCAAACTTCAAAAGGAGAATTCACTTCAGAAAAAGTAATATTTTGTTCAGGATTGCAGTCAGATAGAATTGCTGAAAAAGATAATTTAAAATTAGACTTGCATATTGTAGGTTTTAGAGGTGATTATTTTGAATTAAAGCCTGAAGCTTCTCATAAAATTAAAAACTTAGTATATCCAGTTCCCGATCCTAAATTTCCATTTTTAGGAGTTCATTTTACTCGTATGATTCAAGGTGGAATTGAGTGTGGTCCTAATGCAGTTTTTACATTTAAACGTGAAGGTTATAAACGTACAAGTTTTAGTTTAAAAGACACTTTTGAAGCATTAACATTTAAAGGTACTTGGAAATTGTTTGGGAAACATTGGCGCAAAGGGATTGATGAATATAAACGAGCTTTTTCTAAGCGGTTGTTTGTAAAAGAGCTACAAAAAATGATGCCAAGCATTACTAAAAATGATGTTCAATCTGCAAGATCGGGTGTAAGAGCACAGGCAATTGATTTTAATGGAAATATGGTAGATGATTTTAAAATTATGATACACAATAATAATATTCACGTTTTAAACGCACCTTCACCGGCTGCAACTTCTTGTATGGCAATTGCTGATGAAATTGTTTGTAAAGTTAACAGTTAATGCTTTTGAAACTAAAGAGAATACATCATATTTTAAGTATAACTTATATAAAAATTATTTTTCACACTGTCTAATAAAATATGATATGGCTTTCTTTAAATTTAGTTTTGCCAATTTAGAGAGTCCGATTTCTATATTCCAATAATATCCTTGAATTTTTAGTAGAGATGTGATTGGTTTTTTGTGATAGATGTTTTCGCAGAGGTTTAAAATTTGATTTGGAGGTACAGCATGTGTTGAAAATGAAACTTCTTTGGAAGGAGCTAATGGCGTTATTGAAAATCCGTTTGATATTTTAGATTTACATGCATCAACAAAAATCACTTTTTCATAGTTAGAAATAAGATCTGCATCTTCAACCATTAGTTGGTATTTGTACACTAAATTTTCTTTGTTAAATCCTTCGTTTTCTAATAAATCTAGAAAACACCAACCAAGACCATCGTCTTGGCGAGTGTTATTTCCGATACCTATTATAAGTATGTTATCTAATTTTTTCATCGAGTAGATTTCCTTGGTTATCTTCTAATTGAACAATTAAAGGCATTTGCCCTAAGGCGTGCGTTGCACAACTCAAACACGGATCGTAAGCTCTAATCGCCATTTCGATCTGGTTTAACATAGGTTCAGTAATTTCAGGTTTGTTATTTAGAACGCTTTCTGAGACTGAACGTACTCCTTGGTTGATAGCTTCATTATTAAAAGTAGTTGAAACAATTAAATTACATTTTGTAATTAAGCCTTTATCATCAATATGATATTCGTGAATAAGGGTACCTCTTGGAGCTTCAATAACACCTATTCCTCTTTTGCGAGGAATACCTTTTCGAACCAAATCACTTCCCATAATATCTTCATCCAAGAGTAGCTCTTTCATATTTTCAGCACAATGTAACAATTCAATTAAGCGCGCCCAATGGGTGTGCATGGTCATATTATTAGGCTTGTTTTTAGTGTATGCTTTGAATTGTTGTCGCTCAATTTCAGCGAGTGGCGTTGGAATGTGAGAACATGTATTTAAACGAGCCAAAGGCCCAACTCTGTTCCAACCGTTTTCTCTTCCGTATTTGGTCATATATGGAAATTTTAAATAAGACCATGCTTCAACACCTTCTTTAAAATGATTCCGATACTCAATATCTTCAATATTTAGGAGTTCGTTTCCTTTAGAATCAATGGAACGAATACGGCCATCATACAATTCTAAAGCACCAGATATTTTGTCTACCAATCCTAAATGATTGGATGGATATGCGGCAAAATTATCGACCCATTCGCTATTGTCGAGGTGAAAAGATTTTATGAATTCAATTACTTCCTGAGACCAAGTAATCATAGTATCTATATTAGGAATTTGTTTTCCATCTAAGAAATATTCAAGTTGTTTGGGTGTAAATGCTTTATGAACACCGCCAGGAACAGCCAATGTTCCGTGAATTTTTTTACCTGATAATGACGTAATAATTTCCTGACCGAACTTTCGCATTAAAATTCCTTTTTTTGCAAGCTCTCTATTTTCGGTTGCAACGGCAACAATATTTCTTTTTTCAACAGGCGCATCAATCCCAAATAAAAGGTCGGGTGATGCTAAATAGAAAAAGTGCAATGCATGTGATTGAAAAACTTGTCCGTAATGTAATAGTTTACGAAGTTTTGTTGCTGTTGGTGATAGGTTTTCAGGATCTATTCCAACGAGTTGGTCAATGGCTTTTGCAGCTGCCAAGTGATGACTTACCGGACAAATACCACAGAGTCGTTGTACAATAATTGGTACTTCCCAATATGGATGGCCTTGAATAAATTTTTCAAACCCTCTAAACTCTACAACATGTAAATACGCATCACTTACTTTACCGTTTTCATCTATTTTTATGGTTACTTTACCGTGTCCTTCAACACGAGTAACAGGATCTATGGTGATTTTTTTTGGTTTCATTGTATAGAATTTTAGCAGTTAATCATATTTAAATTCTGGGTATGCAATCGTTAATTCTTCTTCAAATAAAATATTTTTGACTACGTTCCAAATATGATTTGAATTTGGTGGGCACCCTGGAATGTGATAGTCTATTTTAACAATTTCGTGATTGGAATAGACTTTGTCTAAAATTTTTGGAATGTCTTCATGGTTTGGAATCACTGTTTCATTTTCTTCACTGGTTAAAGAGTTTAAATAGGCTTCATTCAAACATTCCTCTAATGGAATGGTATTTCTAAGCGCAGGTAAACCACCCCAAATAGCACATTCACCAACAGAAACTAAAATGTCACAATTTTCTCGAAATGCCCGTAGTACTTCAAAATTATGAGTATTACTGACCCCACCTTCAATAATCCCAATGTCGCATCGTTTACTAAATTTCTTGATATCAGTAAGAGGAGACTTGTTAAATTCAACCACTTCAATAAGATCAACCAATCCCAGATCAACATCGAGTAATGACATATGACACCCAAAACAGCCAGCTAATGACGTGGTTGCAACAAGTTTTTTTTGACCATTGCTGTTATTTTTATTGGTTTTATTAAAAGGAATTGTTTTCCCTTTGATGCCCTGATCATAGGCTCTATTTCCAAAAGGTTTGCTTACCGATTTCCCTTTGACTAAAATGGAACCAGTTGGGCAAATTTGCATAGCAAATTCGGCTTGAGATTCGCTTAGTTTGGCTTCCTGTTCATAATCAACGGTTACAACTGTTTTGCTTCCCTTATTCAGGAAATTAAAAACACGGTATCCATCATTGGTTTTAATTTCTTCAAAACAACGTTTACATTTGATACATCTGTTTTGATTTACAACAATTCTTTCAGCCTTGGCATCAATAAACCGTTCTACAAATAAATGAGGAAAACGAGTGTATCGAATCCCCGTTTCATACCCTAAATTTTGCATTTGACAATCACCACTTTTTTCACAAGAAGGGCAGAAGTGATTTCCCTCTACAAACATCATTTCTAAAATGGCTTTTCGGGTATCTAGTAATTCAGGAGTATTTACCTCAATATCCATTCCTTTATCAATATTGATAGTACATCCAGCTGTAGCACGTCCATTAAGTTTCACCGTACAAACTCTACAAGTTCCCAAAGGGTTTTGCTTTTTGAAATGGCACAATGAAGGAATAAATATTCCATTTTGTTTGGCAGCTTCAATAAGGTTTTGGCCCTTTTCTGCTGTACAAGTTCTTCCGTCTATTTTAAATGATACATTTTTCATTTTAGTTATTTTAGAACTACAGTTGAGTCTCTTTTATAATATTATCATATTCTTGGATAGCACTTTCCATATCAAATTCAACATGCTGATCTTCATCTAATGGAGATATTTTCAGATTGAAATAATCTTTAAATTTTTCTACCGCCATCACTAATGAATTAGAAGACGATTTTCCTAAGCCACATCGACTGGAAAGTTGCATAATACTTCCCCATTGTTTAATTTCATCAATATCGTTTTGAGTGCATAACCCACGTTCAAATTTTTTAATTTTCTCGTACAATATTTGATTTCCAGCTCTACAAGGTGTGCAAACACCACAAGATTCCATTTTAAAGAATTTCATAAAGTTTTTCTGAATTTGAAGAATGCTACGCGATCTATTAAAAATCATGATAGAACCACCACAAATAAGGTCTTCTTTGCATATTTTCCGATCAAACTCTGTACTGTTGATACAAGTTCCAGAAGGTCCGCTAATTTGGATATAATATGGAGAAAGTGCTTCACATAATTTTAGTAAATCTCTAATGGTTGTTCCCCATTCAATTTCATAAATTCCGGGTTTTGCAACATCTCCAGAGATACTTAATAATTTTGTTCCTTTACTTTTGTCAGTCCCAATGGCAGCAATAAAATTGCTTCCAAGCTCAATTATTCTAGCTGCTTTCGCAAAAGTTTCAACATTATTAACCACTGTTGAATACCCTAAATATCCAACTTCAGTTGGAAAATATTTTTGAATTCTTGGTTCACCGCGTTTACCTTCTAAAGATTCGATTAATGCTTTTTCTTCGCCACAAACATAGGAGCCTGCACCTAATTGTATTTCAATTTTAAAATTGAAGTTATCAATACCTAGCACATTTTTTCCTAAGAATCCTTTTTTATAAAATTCATTGAGTGTGCTTTCAAGTTTTTCTAGTAGGTAGGTATATTCTGCTCGGATATAGATAAACCCTTTAGTAGCACCTGTAATAAATGCGGCTATTACCATCCCTTCAATAAACAATCCTGGATTGTTTTCTAAGAGTGCTCTATCTTTAAAAGTGCCAGGCTCGCCTTCATCAGCGTTGCAAATAATGAATTTTTTACGACTTGTACTTTCTTTACAATACTGCCATTTTTTTGCTGTAGGAAAAAAAGCACCACCACGTCCTGCTAGTTTAGATTTGGAGATGCTATTCAATATAGCATTAGCATTTGAATTTTGTAATTTTTTTAGTGAACTTCCAAGTACATAGTTTCTAAAAAACACTGTTTTTTCTTCAGTAGGTGTATACTGAATTTTACTAGTGGTAGTACTTGAAATGGTATTCAAATGAACTCCATCTTTTAATTGTTGAATAATTTTTTCAACCTTTTTGGGTGTTAAATTTGTGAAAGCTTGAAAATTGATAAGAGCGGCAGGTTCCTGGTCGCTTAATCCAATGCAAGAAGTTTCAAAAAGAGAGAATAATGGATTTTCATTGTATGCACCAAAGGTACAACCTGTTTCTTTCTCAAAAGCAGCTTTTACTTGCTGAAATCCTTTGAATTCAGAAACAATACTGTTGTTTAAATAAATGATAAATTTACCAGTAGGTTGTTGGTGAAAAAAATGATAAAAAGTGATAACACCTTCAATTTCAGTGGTTGAAACTTTTAGTGTTTTGGCAATTTTAGAAATAGCATTTTCTGAAATATAACCTTCTTTATTTTGAAACTCCCAAAGTTTGTTTAATAGGCCTGATCTTTCCATATTAAAAATATATAGGTTTATGTACTTAAAGTTACAAATAAAACAAATTTGAAATGTTGATTTTTAGTAATTTAAATACGATTTGTAATTAATTGAAAGTTTTCTAAAACGAAGTATTCTTTCTGTAAAGAAATTGAAAAAATTCAATATAGAATATACAAAAGATGCTTTTTTGTTGCAAAATTATTTTACTAAAAATTTAAAAAAATAAGAAATAGAGATGTGAGTATTGTCAAATTGTAATTATTGTGTCTTAATTTTAAGAATATTTCAAAAAAACAACTTGTTTAAAATGAGTTAATTAGTAAGTTTCAATAGAGAAAAATCCTTCAAAAGTTACCAAAAGAAGGATTTTATAAACTTATAAAAGGCTACATACTTAATTTTACATTAGCAATAAAGTTGCTCCCAATATTGGGAATTCCATCTGACTTTAAACGAGATAAGTGAGAAATATAAGTTTTATTAAACACATTATTTACATTTAAATTTATAGTAGCATCAACGTTATTAAATAAAATTTTTCCACCAATGCCAATATTAATTAAGCTATAACTATTTGTTGGTGTTTCAAACTCACTAACTTTTGTTTGTTTAGCTATGGTTTTTATAGTGATAGCTAAAAATCCATTTTGAATCTTTTTTGTATTGTTAAATTCAGCTCTTAAGGTATTTGTAAATTTGTGTGCAGGAATTAGTGGTAAATAATTTCCATTGTTTTGTTTCCCAATTACAAATTCGTAATTACTATTTAAATGTAACCAATCAAATGGATGAGGGTGTAAGTGTATTCCAAATTCACCACCATATAATTTTGCATTATCTTGTATGTATTGATAAATTAAATTTTCTTCTTCTAATTCTCCAGTCGGAGTAATGAAAATATAATTATTAATGTAATTATAAAAACCATTCGAAAAAAACTCAAAATGATCTGTAGTGTATTCTAAAGCAATATCTGTTTGAAAATTTTGTTCACTTTTTAAATCCGTATTACCAATTTCATAACGATTTGAACCATGATGCACACCATTAGAAGTTAATTCGGCTAAGTTTGGTGCTCTATAACCAGATGCAAAATTAAATCTTCCTGTAACTTTTTTGAACAAAGTAGTTTTATAACCTAATGAAGTGGTAAAATTCTCAAATGATTTATCAATAGCTTCAAAAGTATGTTCTTCATTGTCGTGAATTACAATATGTTTTTCAGTTGTTAAATTCCTTGTGTCAAAACGGATTCCTCCTTGAATACTATTGTTTTTCCAATCATAGTTACTTGTCAAAAACACACCAAAATCAATTATTTTAGCATTTGGAATTAAAATTTCTTCTCCATAGTTTTCATTTTCCTGATGCAATCCTTGGATACCAATAATAGATTCTATTTTCTTAATTTTAGGAATATGCCATTTAACATCATAACTGAAAGTATTTAATTTTAAATGTAGTGATGGTTGTAAAGAACCAACTTCAAGATCTCCATGATGATGCTCTTCAAACTCTTTTCTGTCATTGTTTGTATACCCAAAAGTGGTTGTTATCTTAGAATTTGGTAAGAAAAAGAGGGTATTTAGACTTACCATTTTATTGGTTAGATCTTGATAAGGTAGTAACGGAGTTTTATGAGAGGTTTGAATACTAATTTCTTCAGGAATCCCTACGTTGGTAGTATTAAAATTAAATCTCAATGTGTTGGATAAGAGGTTGTTGTTGAATCCAATGGCCGAATTGAAAATAGTTTCGTTAAAACGACTATTTGTAACTCTTTGGCCTGTTGGTATTTTATAATCGCTATGAGAATTGAAACTTCCGTTGGCTAAAAACATCCAAGAGTTATAAGATTGTTTTACACCAAATGTAGTGCTGTATCCTTCTGTATTTGAAAAATACTTTTGATTGAAATTGAGAGCAAAAGTATTTGCTTCAGCAAATTTTAAAGGATTAAAATATAAAACACCTCCTAAGGCATCAGAACCATATAAAAGTGATGCAGGACCTTTAATTACCTCCACACTTTCTATACTTGATTCGTCAATACCTAATCCATGTTCATCACCAAATTGTTGATTTTCTAGACGTATTCCTTGGGTGTAAACCAACACTCTGTTACCTCTTAAACCTCTAATTACAGGTTTTCCAATACCTACACCTGTTGAAACTTGAGAAACACCTGCGATAGTACTAACACCTTCCATAAGTGTAGCGGCTCCTTTATTTTTTAATTGTTGAATGGTCGCTCTTTCTACTTTAACAACATTTTCAGATTGTAGTTTGTTAAACGCTGTAGAGATAATAACTTCATCCATTTTAAAAATACTTTCTTGTAATTGAAAGTCTAAGGTGGTTTCAAGTTCCTTTAAATTTATGTGCTTAGTTTGTGTTTCATAACCTATAAAAGCTACGGTAATTTTAATTGGAGTATTAGGTAAATTTGTTAAATTATAAAAGCCAGCTTCATTTGTTGAGGTTCCTTTTTGAAGTTCTTCGATATACACATCAACACCTAATAATGGTTCGTTTTGTAAATTTGTGATGGTTCCAATAATTTTTTGTTGCGCATATGTGAATAGCGAAAATCCTAAAAATAGGATTGATATGTATGTTTTCATTTCTTTTTTATTGATTATTAACTGATTTTCAGGCAATGTTCAATAAAAGAGGTGGAGCTCTAGTTGATTTATAATAAAGGTTTACTGATGACTTTTCACTTTCAATTGAATAAATTTTTAAATCAAAAGTATAAATGTCAGTTATTAAAAAGTTAGGAATAAACGTTAAAGTATTGTTGTTTATTTTAAAGTGAAAGACAGAACAGTCAACTTCATGCATATCAAAGTGTGCTTTGTGTTGCGCATGACAAGCTGAATATTCATGTTTCTCATAAGCATGTGAAAACTGTATTGCAAATGGAAGCAATATAATTGTAACTAATACAAATGAGATAATATGTGTAGGTTGTAATTTGATTTTTCTACAGTTTAAAGTACAAAATTACAAAAATGAACTTAATCTTTAACTCCTAATTTCCCTAAAATTATTTCTAGCATACACCATTTTGTAATCGAAGATTGTAATAAATTAGCTCCTACAAAAGCTGTTACCCATAACCAATTTAAATTATTTAATTTTATAGCTAAGGCTAAGCTAATTAATATAAACGTACCTGCAAATGCTTTAATTATTCGTTGTTTCATTTTCCTAATTTTTTAATTAATTTGATTTTTCAATATTTAATACAACTACATGTACTTTTGATGATGTTCGTTGTTTTTCGTTAAACACTGCAACAGATTCAAATAAAAGCTCGGATTTTTCTTTTGGTACAAAAGCGTAGAAGAGCATAGATTGACTTTCATTCATTTCACTTGCAAACCAATTTTCACTAACCGATTCTTCAGTTCTGTCACAGAATCCTTTTATATTTGTATAGGAAAAATGAGTGATAGAAGATTTTTTCAGTAAAAATTTAATGTCTTTTTCAAATGCTTCAATAGCTGTAATCATTAGTAATTTCATAAGTTCTATTTTATGGAGTTAAAAGCTTCAAGTAAACCTGAAACAATAATTATTTTTTCCATTTCTTTTTTTCACTCATATAGTAAATCATTGGTACTACAATTAATGTTAACATTGTAGAAACTATAGCTCCAGCTACAAGTGATATTGCCAATCCTTGGAAAATAGGATCAAATAATATAATTGAAGCTCCTATAACCACAGCACCGGTAGTTAGTAAAATAGGTGTAGTACGTACAGCACCAGCATCAATAATAGCTTGTTTTAAAGGAATTCCATCGTTTAATCTAATTTCAATAAAATCAATTAGTAATACTGAATTCCTCACCATTACACCAGCTAAGGCAATCATACCAATAAATGATGTTGCTGTAAAGAAAGCATCAAATAACCAGTGTCCTAATACAATTCCAATTAGTGATAATGGAATTGCTAACATCATTACCATTGGTGTTTTAAAGTTTTGGAACCAACCTACAATTAGCATATATATAATGATAATAACTACTAAAAAAGCTGTACCTAAATCACGAAACACTTCTAATGTAATTTGCCATTCACCATCCCATTTTACTGCAAAATCACTTTCATCTGATGGTTGTTCCATGTACAATTCATTTAGTTTATAACCTTTAGGTAATTTAATATTTTGTAATTTTTCTTTCATGCCTAAAATTGCATATACGGGACTTTCTAACCCTCCAGCCATATCAGCCGTGATATAAACTACTCGTTTTTGGTCTTTTCTGAAAATAGTTTTTTGCAGTGTATCTTGCTTAATATGCACTAAATCACTAACTGGAATTAAGTTTCCTTGATTCCCTTTTATCTTTATGTTTAGAATATCTTGTAAACTAGTTTTGTCTGCATCATTTAAAGCTAAAACAATATCAACCTGGTCAAATGAAGTTTCATCGTATAAATTAGAAATGGGGTACTCTTTCAGTAAATATGTTAAATTACCAACAACTTGCTGCGGTGTAATACCATTCAGCATTGCTTTTTCTTTATCAACTTCCAATTTATATTCAATCTGAATATCTTCTACCATCCAGTCAATATCAACAACATCAGTTGTGTTTTCTAATATTTCTTTGACTTGATAAGCAACCTTAATCTGCTCATTATAATCAGGGCCGTAAACTTCAGCAACTAAAGTTGATAAAACTGGTGGTCCAGGCGGTACTTCTACTAATTTAATATTTGCGCCATATTTTTTAGAAATCTTTTTAATTTCTGGACGTACAAGTTTTGCGATATCATGACTTTGTAAATCACGTTCAGATTTTGGCAACAAATTTACCTGAATATCAGCCATATTGCTTCCTCCTCTAATATCGTAATGACGAACTAAACCGTTAAATGTAATAGGAGCAGAGGTACCAACATAATTTTGATAATTTACAACTTCAGGAACAGTAGATAAGTATTGTGCTATTTCTTGCGTTACAGCTGCAGTTCTTTCTAAAGTAGTCCCTTCTGGCATATCAATTACCACTTGAAATTCATTTTTATTATCAAACGGTAACATTTTTACAGCTACAGATTTTGTAAAGAACATTAATATAGAACCAACTAATAATATACCTGTTATTCCTAATATTATCCATCGATTCTTTTTGCTATTTAGTAAAGGTTGTTCTATTTTTTTATATATTTTATAAATAGTCCCCGTTTCTAAACCTTCCTCTTCTTTATGCTTTTGTTCATCTTTTTCTTGTAATAAATGATATCCTAAATATGGAGTTACGGTTAAAGCTACAAAAAGTGAAAGTATCATTGCAATAGATGCACCAATTGGCATTGGACTCATATAAGGGCCCATCATTCCTGAAACGAATGCCATAGGTAAAATTGCAGCAATTACAGTAAACGTTGCTAAAATTGTTGGATTACCAACTTCATTTATGGCATAAATAGCAGCTTGTTTAAAGGGTAATCGTCTCATTTTAAAATGCCTATGCATATTTTCGGCAATAATTATACTGTCATCTACAACAATACCAACAACAAAAACCAATGCGAAAAGTGTAATTCTATTTAGTGTATAGCCTAATAAATAATAACTGAATAATGTTAAGGCAAAAGTTAAAGGAACTGAAAAGAAAACCACTAATCCACCACGCCAACCCATAGCTAGCATAACTAAAATAGTTACTGCTAAAATAGCAACACCAAGGTGTAATAATAATTCACCAACTTTATGAGAAGCTGTTTCTCCATAGTTTCTAGTAACACTTACATGAACATCTGAAGGAATTAGATTAAATTTTAATTGATCAACTTTCTTTAAAATTTTTTCAGAAATTTTCATAGCATCAGCACCTTTTACTTTTGCTACAGAAAGTGTTACTGCTGAATATTCACCAGGGTTTTCATTAAATTCTTTATTGCCTTTTCCGAAACCGAAAGAAACATAACTTGATGGTCTTGAAGGGCCATCTTGTATTTCAGCTACCTGTTTTAAATATACAGGCATATTTTTATAAACTCCAACTACAAGATTTTTAACATCATCATCCGATGTTAAAAATTTACCTGTAGTTATTAAATATTCTTGATCTCCTTTGACAAAACTACCTGATTGTGAACTGCTATTATTAGCTTGTATCATTTGCATAATACCAAGTGCATCTACACCATTTTCAGCCATTTTATCCTTATCTAACACCACTTTTAACTGACGGTTTCTTCCACCAATCACCTTTGTAATAGATACATCTTTTATTTTCTCTATTTCAGATAGCACTTCTTCAGCAATTTGACGAATTTGAAAATCGTCATAATTTTCACTCCAAAAAGTCAATCCCAACATTGGAACATCATCAATAGAACGTGTTTTTATTAATGGTTGTGAAACACCTGGAGGGAACATTCCTTGATGTCTCATTAATTCATCATATAATTTCAGATATGAATCTTCAGTGTTTTCACCTACGTAAAATTGAATAATCATCATAGATTGTCCGTTCATAGCTATACTATGTACATGTTGAACTCCTTTAATATTAGAAATAATTTTTTCTAATGGTTTTACAACACGACTCTCTATTTCTGTAGGGCTTGCTCCTGGATAGCTAACCAAAACATCAGCCATTGGAACAATAATTTGTGGTTCTTCTTCTCTAGGAATCAAAAATGAACTGTAGATACCAATTGCCATTAGCGTTACCATTAATAAAATGGTTAACTTAGAATTGATAAAAATATTTGCTATTTTACCTGATATACCTTCTTGCATAATCTTAAATTTTAATGGAACTAAAAATTATTATTGAATACTAATTTTTGCTCCGTTATACAATTTTCCATCAGCTGAAACAATGTATTGCTCATTAGCTGATAAACCAGATAATACTTCTACTTGCTCTCCAAATGATTTACCTATTCTTAACCATCTTAAAATTGCAATAGTATCTTTACTTATAGTATAAACTCCAGTTAATTGTCCTTGTTTTATTAAAGAACTTTGTGGAATTAAAATTAAACTAGTTTTATTTTTTTCTAATTTTTCAATTGGAAACTGTACAGAGGTAAACATTCCAGATAGTAGCTTAACCTTTGTTTTATTTAAAACTACTTTTACTAAAAATTGTCCACCAGTATTTTTTGCTGAAGAACTAACTTCAGTAACAGTACCTTTTAAAAGTTGATTGGTAGATTTAACTAATACATTAACTGAAGTTCCATTTTTTATTGAAGTAATATCAGATTCAGAAACCATTGAAACAACTTGAAATTTACCAGGTGTTTCTAGGCTAATTAGTGGCATTCCAGAATTGGCCATATCTCCTTTATTTATAAACTTTCCAGTAATAACACCACTAAAAGGAGCCTTAATATTTGAATAAGATAATTGTGCATCCACTTGATTTTTCATTTGGTTGGCAGCCTCTAAACGAGCTTTTGACATTTCGTAATTTGCTGTAATGTCATCCATTTCTTTTTGAGATGCACTAGTATCGTTAAATAATGCTGTAAAACGATTGTAATCTTTCTCAGCATTATTTAAAGCTGCAGTGGCTTCTGTGATAGAAGCATCTACTTGTGCTTTTTGTGCTGAAATATCAGCACTGTTTATACTTATTAAAAGTTGCCCTTTAGAAACGTTGTCACCAACTTTTACGTAAATATTATTTACATAACCCATCATACGGGTACTTAGGTTTGCATTTTGTACAGCTTCAATTTTACCACTTGCAGTAGCAAATGATCTATTTTCTGAAGAGGGTGTACTTACTTTTACTGTAACAGCTGCTCTATTATCTACAATTGTTACTTTTTCTTTTCCACAACTTGTTATAAGAACTAAAGTTGTAATTACGAATAGGATACTAATTTTTTTCATTTTTGAGAAGTTTAAGATTTCTTATCTTTTATTTTAAATGTCTGTATCGACTTATTTTATTAAAAATTCTACGTATAATTTTGTGAAATTATAATTAAAAACGGTTTGTAGATATTCAAGTTGTTTTTGTAAGTATTGTGTTTCAGAAATTAACAAATCTGAAGTTTTTTCTAAGCCTTGTTTAAATCGGTTGGTTCTTATTCTTAAAGCTTCTTTAGACTGTTCAACAGCTAAATTGGTTAAGTTTAATTTGTTTTCAGCATCTTTAAGCTGCCGTTTTGCTTTGTTAAATTCTAACTGACTTTTACTTTTATATTGATTTAAACTAATTTGAGCTTTATCTAATTCTGCTTTACTTTTTTGAGTTTTACCAATCCTTTTAAATCCTTCAAAAAGATTCCAAGAAAGCTGGGCTCCAACTAAATACCCTTTAGCATCAGTTCCAAATAATTTGTCATCGTGCAATTCATAACTTCCGAAGGCATTTAAGCTTGGTAAATAGCTCATTTTGCTAGCTTTGTACATATTGCTGTATGCTTCGGTGCTTTTTTCCATTGCTTCAATATCAGCTCTATTATCTGAAAGTTGTTCGTTATAAATACTGATATTAATAGCTGCTTCTAATTTAGTTGATGGTTTTAGAGTTATATTACTTGTATCATCCATTAAAAATAATAAATAGTCTGAAGCATTTTGCACGTTACTTTTCACAGTAAGAAGTTGATTTTCTACCTCTGTAACATGTACTTCAACCGAAAGAATATCCGCTTTTTGCATGTATCCTTGTTTGAAATTGTTATCTGCTATTTTTTTATTTTCTAAGGCAGCTTCTTTTGCTTTTTCTAAAACTTCAACTGCTTTATAAGCAACTTGTAATTGCATATAAGCTTTTGTAACTTCTAATTTTATATACTCAGATGTTCTTATGGATTGTAATTCTACGGCATTCATTGTTGCTTTTGCGGCTTTACGCATAAACAATCCATCTGCATTAAAAATAGGTTGTTGAAATTCTATTTTAGTAGCAAAATTTTGAATTTCATCAGGATTATTTAATATTGATGGAAGAAAATCTGCTTGTACTAAAATTTCTTGATTCAGTTTTGTCCCAAAAGCCATTAATGGATTAGTAGTAGTTATTGCAGAATGCGATATGGTTATATTTGGTAATAAAATTGAGTTTGTTTGATTGTAATTGGCTTTTGCAGCCATATAATCTTGTTCTGAAATTTTAATAGTGTGGTTGTTCTTTTCAACTTTGTTTAAAACTTCATTAATAGATATAATAACTTCTTGTTGTGCATTGGTAATAAGAAAGTTAAAAAGTATTAATATAGTAGTTAATTTTTTATTAATTCGCATAGTTTTTGTTTTTTTAGTATGGAACAAAAGTAATAGAGGTTGTTTTCTTATACAGTAATAAATACGACATATTTATGTAACATTTATAACAGAGAGTTAAAATTAAAGTCTTTGAGGGTAGATTTTAATTGTTATTTGTCAATAATTTTGAGGTGTAATGCTTATTGTTTTTTACGAATTTTCATATTTAAGACTTCTACGCCCAATGAAAAAGCAATTGCAAAATATAAATAACCTTTTGGGATAGCACCAACATGTTGATGGAATATCTCAGCATTTGATAAGTGAGCACCTTCCGTAATTAGCATAAAACCTATTAATATTAAGAAAGATAAGGCTAACATTTGTATGGTTGGATGTTGATTTACAAATTTACCTACTGGAGTTGCAAAAATCATCATAATAATCATAGAAATAATTACAGCTGTTATCATAATAATTAAAGCGCCTTCAATACCATTTGTCATTCCAACAGCTGTTAATACAGAATCAAATGAGAATACGATGTCAATCATTACAATTTGGAAAATTATCATTCCTAGTGTTGCTATGATTTTAGGTTTTTTAGAATCTTGTTCTGTAGTTATCCCTTCAACTTTATGGTGAATTTCACTAGTGCTTTTATATAATAAGAAGATTCCTCCTAAAATTAAAATGACACTTTGACCTGTAATACCGGCTTTAAACCAAGGCAAATTAATTGAATAAAAAGGGTCTTTCATTGCAATTAAATAGGAAACACCAAATAATAGTATAATTCTAAATACTAAGGCTAAAAGTAACCCTATTCTTGTCGCTTTTTTTATCTGATTCTCAGGAAGTTTACCAGCAGTAATTGAAATAAAAATTATATTGTCAATTCCTAAAATAATTTCTAAAAACGTTAGTGTTAATAGCGCTATCCAAGTGTCTGCTTGTAAAAATATTTCCATAAATTAATTATTTTTTATAAATAGTTCCTTTTTGAACATAGTTAGAATGCCCAATTACAGCTTCAAATTCATAAGAATTTTTTGAGATACTAGTTATTTTTATATAAATAGGGTCTTCATCAATTGCTGTTTTTGGATGCAACATTTTAAGGGTGTAGTTAAAATTGTTTTTCCAAGTAATTGATAGCGAATCAATTCGGTCCTCATATTTTTCAATTTGCAATGAATCTTGCCTAATAATTACAGTTTTTTCATATCCTTTACCTGCTGGAATTTCAAAAATTCCTGTTTTAAAACGATCTGCACTTAATTCATCATTCTTACATGAGAAAAGTGCTATAACAATTATTAATAGTGCAATTTTTTTCATTAGATTCCGGTATAATTACTTGGTGTAATAGCTTTTAATTCAGCTTTAATTTCAGTAGAAACTTCTAAGCTTTCAATAAAATCTGCCATTGATTTTTGAGTGATTTTTTCGTTTGTTCTTGTTAATCCTTTTAGTGCTTCATACGGATTTGGATATGCTTCTCTACGTAATATAGTTTGAATTGCTTCAGCAACTACTGCCCAATTATTTTCTAAATCTTCAGCAAATTTTTCTTTGTTAATTAATAATTTATTCAATCCCTTTAACGTTGAACTAAAGGCAATAATAGTATGTCCAAGAGGTACACCAACATTTCTTAGTACAGTTGAGTCGGTTAAATCACGTTGTAAACGAGAAATAGGTAATTTTGCTGATAAATGTTCAAAAATAGCATTTGCCATTCCTAGGTTTCCTTCTGAATTTTCAAAATCAATAGGGTTTACTTTATGCGGCATTGCCGAAGAACCAACTTCTCCTTTTTTAATTTTTTGTTTGAAATATTCCATAGAAACATAGGTCCAAATATCTCTATCAAAATCAATTAAAATAGTGTTGATACGTTTTAGCGCATCAAAAATACCTGCTAAGTGATCGTAATGTTCTATTTGTGTAGTTGGAAAAGAATGGTGTAACCCTAATGTTTTTTCAACAAAATGAGTCCCAAAAGCTTTCCAGTCTATTGAAGGATACGCAACTTTATGAGCATTAAAATTACCTGTTGCACCTCCAAATTTTGCAGCATGAGGTATCTGTTGTAATTGCAGTACTTGTTGGTTTATACGCTCTACAAATACAAACAATTCTTTTCCTAATCTACTTGGTGAAGCAGGTTGCCCATGTGTTCTTGCTAGCATAGGGATCGTATCCCAATCTTCTGATAGATCGGCTATTTTAACCGTCAACTTATCTAAAGAAGGATAATATACTTCTTCTAACGCATTTTTGATAGATAGTGGTGTTGCGGTATTATTTATATCTTGTGAAGTTAATCCGAAGTGAATAAATTCTTTATATTCGTCTAGCTTTAGTGCCTCAAATTTTTCTTTGATAAAGTATTCAACAGCTTTTACATCGTGATTTGTAATGCTTTCAATGTCTTTAATTTTTTGTGCATCTGCAGAAGAGAAATTTCTATAAATAGTTCTTAATTCATCAAAAAGAGCCGTGTTAAAATTAGCTAATTGAGGTAAAGGAATTTCACAAAGCGCAATAAAATACTCAATTTCTACTTTTACACGATATTTAATTAAAGCTTCTTCTGAAAAAAACGGAGCTAAATTTTCTACTTTGTTTCTGTATCTTCCGTCAATTGGAGATATTGCATTTAAAACTGTTAAGGACATTATTTTGGTTTGAGTTGTTTTGCAAATTTAAAGAAATTAACGCAAAATAACAGATTTATTTCTTGTTTATCCAACTTAAAATTTTCTTTCCACGAGCTTGGTATGCAGCACTTTCGTTTATCATATTTTGCTGAATAATTAATTGCAATTCTTCGTGTACCCAATTATGATTTTTTCCAAACAAAAATAAAAACTCCATTGAGAATACTTTCACAGCTACTTTATGTTCACCAATTAACCAATCAAAACCAGCTTCAATAATGGTAGTTACATGTTTTTTATTGATTTCAGTTTTAATAATTGACGTATTTTTTGAAGTGTACTTTTTTGCTAAAAATTCACAAATTTTAGAAACGGGACGTACTGCACTTCCAAATTTTACTTTTGATATGTTGTTTGTAAATTGAGTTAAGTGAGGTGCTAACCAATCTAATTTTTCAGCACAAACAAACTCTAAAACCCATGCCGCTTTAATTGATAGTTTATTATCATACTCAAAAACGATTTCTAGCAAATGCTTAAAAAGTATTTTATTATCTATTACTAAATTAGCAACTCTTAAACGGTTTTCACGTGTTGGATTTTCAATATTTTCAAGTTGTTGTATTAAAAAAGTTTTATTCATTGTTTTGTTTGCCCTTTTTCTTTGGTGATAGCTTATAGAGTACATATATAAAACCAATTAATATGTGTAGTATTACTACAACCATAATTGTATATAACCAAAAATTTGAAATCATCATAAATGTGTTTAATTATATGAAAAGAATAGTATCTTTATTTTTTTAAAATTAATAAATAATGAGGACATCAATTGTAATACTACTAACTTTAATTTTAAATTTTGAAGGGATTTCTCAGCAAGTATATTCTAAAAAGGAACCATTTGCACATACATACTCTATAGTTGCAAGAGATATTGTAACTGGTGAAATGGGCGTTGCAGTTCAATCTCATTGGTTTTCTGTAGGTAGTTTGGTAGCTTGGGGAAAAGCCGGTGTTGGTGTTGTAGCTACACAATCGTTTATAAATCCATCATTTGGTCCACGAGGATTAAGTTTATTAGAAAATGGATTAACACCAAAATTAACTATAAAAACTTTATTAGAATTAGATGATGGAAGAGATGTTCGTCAATTAGCTATTTTGGATGTGAATGGAAATGTTGAAGCTTATACTGGAAAAAATTGTATTGAAGCTGCGGGGCATATTATAGGTAACAATTTTTCGGTACAAGCTAATTTAATGGAAAAAAACACAGTTTGGCCTGCAATGGCAGAAGCTTTTAAAAATGCTGAAGGAAGTTTAGCAGAACGAATGCTTGTGGCAATGGAAGCAGCTCAAAATGAAGGTGGTGATATTAGAGGGCAGCAATCAGTTGCTATTTTGGTCGTTAAAGGAAAGAGTACTGGTAATAGTTGGGAAGATAAAGTAGTAGATTTAAGAGTTGAAGATAGTGATAACCCTTTGGTAGAAATGCGAAGATTGTTAACAATTCATACAGCCTATGAATTTATGAATAAAGGCGATTTAGCAGTTGAGCATAACGACTTTAAATTAGCAAAAGAACATTATAAAAAAGCTCAAAAAATAAATCCAGATAATTTAGAAATGAAATATTGGTATGCCGTAACTTTGGCAAATAATGGTGAATTAGTTGAAGCAAAAATAATATTCAAAAAGATATTTATACAGAGTAGTAACTGGAAAGAACTAATACCAAGATTAGTTAAAGCAAAATTGTTAATAGTAAATGAGTCTCAATTACAAGAAATATTAAAATTATAGAAAATGAAAAAAGTAGTAGTAGGAATTTTAGTTGGCTTAATTTTAATACAATTTATTCGTCCAGAAAAAAATGATTCTAAAATTGAAAAGAATGATATTTCAACAGTTATGCAAGTTCCTGAAGAGGTACAAAAAATTATTAAAAATTCATGTGCAGACTGTCATTCAAACTATACAAAATATCCTTGGTATAGTGAAGTTGCACCGGTATCGTGGTATTTGGCTCAACATGTAAATGAAGGAAAAGAGCATTTGAATTTTTCAGAATGGGCTGCTTATAATAATGATCAAAAAAATCATATTTTAAAAGATCTAGAAGAAGAATTGGAAGAACACAAAATGCCCTTGAAAAGTTATTTAATACTGCATGAAGAAGCTAAAATGACAAAAAACGAGTATGAAATAGTGTTAAATTGGGTAAAAACAATTCCTTCAGAATAAGTGAATTAGGAGCTGATGACAGTTTTAAACCAAAAAAAGAAGTGGGAGTTTTTGAATATGGAAAACCTACTAATTTTAAGGATAATTAACAAAATTAAAAATATAAGATTTTGGACATAAAAAAAATATTTAAAAACAATAAAGAAAGGATTATTCAGAAATTAAAAATAGATCCAGATCATTTTAAAAAACTATCAGAAGCTCAAAATCCTGATATTTTATGTATAAGTTGTTCAGATAGCAGAGTTCCAATAGAAGACTTAATGGGTGTTGAACCTGGTGATGTATTTATTCATAGAAATATAGCTAATATGGTTCCTAATACTGATTTAAATGCAATGTCAGTCATAAACTATTCAGTGGTACATTTAAAAGTAAATCATATTATTGTTTGTGGACATTATGAGTGTGGTGGTGTAAAAGCAGCTATGCAACCAGCAGATTTAGGTATTTTAAATCCTTGGTTAAGAAATATTCGTGATGTGTATAGGTTACATAAGCTAGAACTTGATTTAATAACTAATGAGGATGAAAAGTACAAAAGACTTGTTGAGTTAAATGTGCAGGAGCAATGTGTAAATATTTTAAAAACACCTGATGTTCAACTTGCTTATAGAGATAGAAAATTAACAGTACATGGTTGGGTATTTGATATACACACAGGAGAGTTAATTGATTTGAAAATTGATTTCGATAAAATTTTACAGGAAATTATGGAAATTTATCGACTTTCTTAACTTTTTATTTCAATCTTTTGTGAGATTATAATCTAACTTACCTTTAGTTACTTATGTTGAATTTGGAACATCATAATTTAACTATATTTGTAGTATAATATATTTTCCTTTGCATACTTCAAGAGTAAATACTTTAGCTTTAAAATTTAGAAAAAATAGTTATTACCACATTAAAAAATATTTTTTTTTGGTGCTATTTTTTCTATTATTTCCAATGCAATTTATTTTAAGTCAAAATAGTGAGAATTTGCTTTCTATTGCTGAAAATAATAATGAGATTGAAAGTAGTGTTGATGAGAATTTTCAAAAATATTTAATGCTAGTTGATGCTCATGAATTAATTCAAAAAAAATTAGTTGATAGCTTAAATTATTATAATAAAATAAGCAACAAAAATTATGTTTTAACAGGTAAGGATATCAAAAACCTTAGCATATCATTTTCAAAAAGAATTGCATTACTAAATGAAACAATTAATTTTGCTGATCGAAGTAATGGTTTAAATTTTGATAAAGTTTTTAATAATTTAATTGCAACTCATTTAAAAATAAAGGCCTTAGAAACATATTTGATACAACAAGATATTGTGGCAAAAAATGCTAAAATTAACAATTTAGTAAATGAGGAAAATAAATTATATAGGCAAGAAAAAAACTCATTAAAAAAAATAAAAAGAAATATAATTTCAAGAAAATATAGAAGGTCAATACTTGAGGCTTGGAATAATACGAACGTATTTGAACGAAACACGCTTAACGAAATTAAGAATAGAAATATTAAAAGTAACATTGTAATTACGGCCTATCATAAAAATTATTTATCAAATAGTACCAACATTAAAAAATCTAAAATATATTTTAGAAATCTGATAGATAAAAAGAACTCGTTTTATGCGAAAGTCAATTTTAATAATTTTATAAATACTATTTTTTCGGGATTTTCTAATGTTGTTAGTAATTTTTTAGGAATTTTCGCTTCGAGAAAAGGGAAGCTATCTAATAATGAAGAATTTATAAATAGGTCATTAAAACTTCTGCAACCACTAGATATTATTTTAGAAAAAACGCCATTTAGGTTAACGGATAAATTTATACCTGGGTATTGGGGACATGCAGCTATTTATATTGGTAATGAGGCACAGCTAAAAAAGTTAGGAATTTGGGATAATATATTTGTGAAGAAATTTCATGTTCAAATAAGTAAAGGGAATGTAATTATTGAAGCATTGCGTAGTAAAGTGGAATTAAACACTTTTAAAAATTTTTCAAATATTGATGACTATGCCCATTTAAGATTAAATGAAGAGCTAACACTTGAGAAGAAAAGAGAGATGATTATTAGAACTTTTGCACAAATTGGTAAAAAATACGATTTTGGCTACGATGTTGAATCTAGTAAAAAAATTATATGTTCTGAATTACATTATATAACATTTGATGAGGTTGTGTTTAAAACATCTAAATTTATGGGAATTAATTCGGTTTCTGTTGATCAAATTGCAGAACAAGGTTTAAAAGGAGGCGCATTTTATCCAATCGATTTATATTTAGACAGTATAAAAATTGAAGAAGATAAAATTATTGAATTATATGAATTACTTCCTAAAGCTAGAAATAAAGAAATAAGAAAGCTTAAAAAGAGTCTTCATTAGGGATAAGATTACTTTAAGAATTAACTTTTCCTTCATAAAAGTAATCCGTAACTTTGCACATTAAATAAAAAAAATGAAACGTGTAATAGTTGGCCTTTCCGGAGGAGTAGATAGTAGTGTAGCAGCATACTTGTTAAAGGAACAAGGATATGAAGTTATTGGCTTATTTATGAAAAATTGGCATGATGATTCTGTAACAATCTCCAATGAATGCCCTTGGCTTGAAGACAGTAATGATGCAATGATAGTTGCTGATAAATTAGAAATTCCTTTTCAAGTAGTTGATTTAAGTAATCAATATAAAGAACGAATTGTAGATTATATGTTTAAAGAATACGAAATGGGACGTACACCAAACCCAGATGTATTGTGTAATAGAGAGATTAAATTTGATGTTTTTTTGAAGATTGCTCTTGAATTGGGAGCCGATTATGTTGCAACCGGTCATTATTGCAGAAAAGGAGAAGAAGAAATTAATGGAGAATCGGTTTATAAATTACTTGCAGGAAATGATATTAATAAAGATCAATCGTATTTTTTGTGTCAGTTGTCTCAAGAACAATTGTCAAAAGCATTATTTCCAATAGGTGAATTAACAAAACCTGAAGTTCGTAAAATAGCTGCAGAACAAGATTTAATTACTGCAGAAAAAAAGGATTCTCAAGGATTATGCTTTATTGGAAAAGTTCGTTTGCCAGAATTTTTACAACAAAAATTACAGCCAAAAGAAGGAGTTATTGTCCAAATTCCATCTGATTCAGAAATTTATAATAGAGAAACACCAGCTTTCAATTCAAAAGAAGAAGAATTGGATTTTTTTGCAAAAAAATATGTCTATACAGTTGCAGATGGAAAAGTTGTGGCAAACCATCAGGGAGCACATTATTTTACAAAAGGGCAGCGTAAAGGATTAGCAGTTGGAGGAACAAAAGAACCTTTATTTGTAATTGATACGGATGTTCATGAAAATGTAATTTATACAGGAGAAGGTAAAAATCATAAGGGATTGTATAGAAATACATTGTTTGTTAGCAATGAAGAATTGCATTGGGTTAGAAAAGATTTGACTTTAAATAAAGGTGAATCGTTACAGGTTTTAGCTCGTATTCGTTATAGACAAGCTTTAGAAAAGGCAACGTTATATAAAGTTGAAAAGGGGCTATATGTTCAATTTAATAATACGCAATCTGCAATAACTGAAGGGCAATTTGTAGCTTGGTATATAGATGATGAATTACTAGGCTCAGGTGTAATAGCTTAACCTTTAACATAATTTAAAATTAAACATTCAATAAAAATCAGTATTTTTGAAAGTGAAACCCCAAAATTATCTATTGTGAAAAAAAAACTACTACTACTTATTTTCATTTTTTCGTTTGTAAAGTTAGTTGCTCAAGATGAAGATGCTTGGGTTTATTTTAACGATAAACCAAGTGAATCTACTTTTACACAAGCACCTTTAACTATGTTAACACAGAGAGCTTTAGATAGAAGAACACGCTATAATATTTTACTTGATTTTAAAGATGTTCCTGTTGAAGCTTCTTATGTACTTCAGGTTAAAAATTCAACGGGTATAACTATAAAAGCCAGGTCAAAATGGTTAAATGCGTTACACATACAAGGAACGGAAACTAATATTAATAATTTATTGAATTTGAGTTTTGTATCGTCAATAGATTATGCAAATAAATCATTAAATGCTGGAGCAAAATCTGTTGTAAAGCAAAAAGTAACTCAAAAAAGTAAAAGTTTAGATTTTCAAACCGATTTTAATTATGGAAATGCAACCAACCAAATTCAAATGTTGAATGGAGATGTGTTGCATCAAAATAATTTTACGGGTGATGGTATGCAAATTGCTATTATTGATGCAGGATTTCCTAACGTAGATAATTTTTCAGCTTTTCAACGAATAAGAGATAACAATCAAATTTTAGGAGGCTACGATTTTGTGAATAGAAATACCAACTTTTACTCAGGTCATTATCATGGTCAGGCAGTTTTATCTACAATTGCTGGCTATATAGATAATCAATTTATAGGTACTGCACCTGATGCAAAATTTTATTTATTTATTTCTGAAGATGCAGTAAATGAAACTCCATTAGAAGAGAGTTTATGGGTTGAAGCTGCCGAGAGAGCAGATAGTTTGGGTGTTGATGTTATCAATACATCGTTAGGGTACACTACATTTGATAATCCAAATTATAATCACGTATACGCAGATATGGATGGGCAAACGACATTTATTTCTAGAGGAGCTGAAATTGCGTTCTCTAGAGGTATGATAGTTGTTAATTCTGCAGGAAATTCAGGTAATAAATCTTGGCATTATATTGGCGCTCCTGCTGATGCTCCTTCAGTATTGAGTATTGGGGCAGTAGATGCATTTGGAGATATTGCTAGTTTTAGTTCTTTTGGGCCTACAGCTGATGGCAGAATAAAACCCGATGTTTGTGCACAAGGAGCCAATGTTTATATTATAAATAGTTTTGGTAACATTGCTACTTCAGATGGAACCTCATTTTCTTCACCTGTTTTAACGGGTGTAATTACATGTTTATGGCAGGCTTTTCAAGAAAAAAGTAATGCAGAAATAGTTCAGTTAGTGAAAGAGTCAGCACATTTATATTCAAATCCAACTGCACAAGAGGGCTATGGAATTCCAAATTTCCAAACAATTTATAACCTTCTTCATGTTGATGAAGAAGAAGGAATTATCGAATTTTCATTATTTCCAAATCCAACGAAAGAGTATATAAATTTTAAATTTCCAATGGGCGTTTCTGAAATGGAGGTTACAGTTTTTAGTTTGCTTGGAAAAAAAGTACGATCAACTATTGTGAGTGAAAATATGCCTAGAACAAGTATTTCTTCGTTGTCAAAAGGACTGTATATGGTTCAAGTAAAATACAATAATGTTGTAAAGACAATAAAAGTACTAAAGAATTAGATGAGTAATAGCATCACGAAACTTTTTAAAATAGACTTTCCAATTATACAGGCAGGTATGATTTGGAATAGTGGTTGGAAATTGGCTTCAGCAGTAAGTAATGCAGGAGGCTTGGGATTAATTGGTGCAGGTTCTATGTATCCAACAATTTTACGAGAGCATATTCAGAAATGTAAAAAAGCAACCAATAAACCATTCGGAATTAATGTACCAATGTTATACCCTAACATTGAGGAAATTATGCAAATTATTGTTGATGAAGGTGTTGAAATTGTATTTACTTCAGCAGGAAATCCAAAAACATGGACGCCTTTTTTGAAAAAGCATGGAGTTACGGTTGTTCACGTTGTTAGTAGTGTAAAATTTGCTTTAAAATCGGAATTAGCAGGTGTTGATGCTATTGTTGCTGAAGGATTTGAGGCTGGTGGTCATAATGGAAGAGAAGAAACTACAACATTAACATTGATCCCAATGGTGAAAGAAAAATTAACAATTCCTGTGATTGCCGCAGGAGGTATTGCAACAGGAAGAGGTATGTTGGCAGCCATGGTTTTAGGCGCAGATGGAGTTCAAATAGGAAGTCGATTTGTTGCAAGCGAAGAGTCTTCTGCACATATAAATTTTAAAGAAGCTGTTGTTAATGCCCAAGATGGTGATACACATTTAACCCTTAAAGAATTGGCACCAGTTAGACTGATTAAGAATCAGTTTTTTAATGAACTTCAAGAATTATATCAACAAAAACCTACAGTTGAACAATTAAAAGAAAAATTAGGACGTGCAAGAGCTAAAAAGGGAATGTTTGAAGGGGATTTAGAAAATGGAGAATTGGAAATTGGTCAAATTGCAGGGTTAATTCATGAAATTAAACCCGCAGCTGAAATAGTGCAAGAAATAGTAAACGAGTATAACGAAGTAAAAAAAACGTTTTAAATTCTATAAATGAAATTTATTCTTGCTCCAGACAAATTTAAAGGTTCTTTAACAGGTATTGAATTTTGTAACGCTGTAGAAGAAGGAATAAAATCAATTATGCCTGAGGCAGAAATAGTAAAGATGCCACTTGCTG
>Ga0190303_1000126_pt1 | contig 31476 bp, 25 predicted proteins | sample 48700701_MG_FD_161672 | JGI IMG/M metagenome (GOLD analysis project Ga0190303, IMG submission 161672) | Hydrothermal vent sediment bacterial communities from Southern Trench, Guaymas Basin, Mexico - 4870-07-0-1_MG | ecosystem: Environmental > Aquatic > Marine > Hydrothermal vents > Sediment ... | reverse complement strand
TGGACCTCTGCGGTCGCAGCTTACGGTGCTTTCATTATGCCCAAGGTTCTTGGGGAACAGATTAAAGCGACCACCCCTGAGTACGCACTCTATGGTTTTGCCACATTCTATGCAGTGTGCATTGTGATCAACTGGTGGTTCTACCTGCGTAAAAATGCAGAATTCCATAATCCCTAATGGGATCATAGATAAAAATTTTCTGTTCGAGCATGTTCGGTTAACCGAACATGCTCGAACAGTTTTGGCTGGTAAAGATAGAAATTGCCGCTTATAGTTCGGCCGCAGTGCGGCAGTGAAAAGATATTTTCCATCAGATAATAAAATGGAGAGACGATAGCAATGAGTCACTTTCTCGATAGGTTACAGTTTTTTAAGAAGAAGCAGGGCGAGTTTTCAGAGGGTCACGGTGATGTGACCAACGAAAGCCGTGCCTGGGAAGACAGTTACCGCCAGCGTTGGCAGCATGATAAAATTGTACGCTCCACGCATGGTGTCAACTGTACCGGTTCGTGTAGCTGGAAGATCTATGTTAAAAACGGGTTGATCACCTGGGAGACCCAGCAGACTGATTACCCTCGAACACGGGATGACCTGCCCAACCATGAACCTCGAGGTTGTCAGCGTGGGGCCAGTTATTCCTGGTATATCTATAGCGCCAATCGCCTTAAGTATCCCAAAGTACGTAAGCCGTTACTCAAATTATGGCGCGAAGCACGTAAAATTCACACCAACCCGGTAGAAGCCTGGGGCTGGATTGTTGAAGATAAAGAGCGAGCAAGGTCCTACAAGTCAAAACGTGGAATGGGCGGATATATCCGATCTTCCTGGGATGAGGTTAACGAAATAATTGCCTCGGCCAATGTTTACACTGCCAAGCAGTATGGGCCGGATCGGGTGGTTGGGTTTTCACCGATTCCTGCGATGTCCATGGTGTCCTATGCGGCAGGGTCTCGTTACCTTTCCCTGATCGGTGGTGTTTGTATCAGCTTTTACGATTGGTACTGTGATCTACCTCCCTCATCGCCCATGGTCTGGGGAGAGCAGACCGATGTGCCAGAATCTGCCGACTGGTATAACTCCAACTATATTATTGCTTGGGGCTCCAATGTGCCGCAAACGCGGACGCCAGATGCACACTTTTTTACCGAAGTGCGCTATAAAGGGGCCAAAACGGTTGCTATAACACCAGACTACGCAGAAGTTGCCAAATTAGCTGACCAATGGCTAAACCCCAAGCAGGGTACGGACGCAGCTCTGGGTATGGCATTTGGTCATGTGATACTCAAAGAGTTTCACCTTGAAAATCCCAGTGAATATTTCACAGATTATGTGCGTCAATATTCTGATATGCCGTATCTGGTACTGCTGGAAGATTATGAGGAGGGTGCTTTCAAACCCACACGTTTTCTGCGGGCCTCTGATCTAACAAGCAATCTGGGTCAGGAAAATAATCCTGAATGGAAGACCATCGCCCTGGATGAGCTGTCAAAAGAACTGGTTTCTCCCGCCGGCAGTATCGGCTATCGCTGGGGCGAGCAGGGCAAGTGGAACATTGAGGAACGAGAAGGTAAAGACGGTAACGAAACCAAGCTGCAGCTCAGCTTGATTGCGGGTTCTGAAGATCCCGTTGCAGTCGCCTTCCCAAATTTTGCCGCAGATGATTCTAATGAGTATTGGCCTCATTGTGAGCAGGATGAGGTTCAACTGCGCAATGTGCCATGCCGAACGCTGGAACTTGCTGATGGGAGCAAGCAAAGGGTAGCCACAGTCTATGACCTGATGATGGCTAACTATGCTATCGACCGTGGCTTGGGTGGCAGCAATGTCGCATCCAGTTACGATGATGATGTGCCCGGTACCCCAGCCTGGCAGGAAAAGATTACCGGTGTGAGTCGTGAGAAGGCGATTCAGATCGCCCGTGAGTTTGCCGATAACGCCAACAAGACCCGTGGTAAATCGATGATCATTGTCGGTGCGGCTATGAACCACTGGTACCACATGGATATGAACTACCGTGGCTTAATCAACATGTTGGTTATGTGTGGCTGTGTTGGTCAGAGCGGTGGTGGTTGGGCTCACTATGTGGGTCAGGAAAAGCTGCGTCCACAAACAGGTTGGCTACCACTGGCCTTTGCTCTGGATTGGAGTCGGCCTCCACGGCAGATGAATGGCACCTCCTTCTTTTATAACCACTCATCCCAGTGGCGACACGAGAAAATTAGCATCCATGAGGTGTTGTCGCCTATGGCAGATAAGTCAAGCATGCCCGAGCATATGCTTGATTACAACGTTCAAGCTGAACGTATGGGCTGGCTGCCATCAGCACCGCAGTTGAACAGAAATCCGCTGCAAATCACCCGGGACGCAGAAGCTGCTGGCATGGATCCTAAAGCGTATGCGGTTGAGCAACTCAAGGCCGGGGAACTCAAGTTTGCCTGTGAAGCACCTGATGATCCGAATAACTTTCCGCGAAACATGTTTATCTGGCGCTCTAACCTGTTGGGTTCCTCCGGTAAGGGGCATGAATATATGCTCAAATATCTGCTGGGTACCCGCAATGGCGTGATGAATGGCGATAATGCGGAACGCGGTGGCATCATTCCCAAAGAGATTGAATTCGAGCAGAAGGGTGCAGAAGGAAAACTTGACCTGGTAGTGACACTGGATTTCAGAATGTCCTCTACCGCCCTGTACTCAGATATCGTTTTGCCGACTGCAACCTGGTATGAAAAAGACGACTTGAATACTTCAGATATGCACCCGTTTATTCACCCGCTATCTGCTGCAACTGATCCTGCCTGGGAGGCACGTAGCGACTGGGATATTTATAAGGGTATTGCAGAGAAGTTCTCCGAAGTGGTTGTAGGTAACCTGGGTGTAGAGAAAGATCTGGTCACTGTGCCCATGTTGCATGATACACCAGGAGAGCTGGCACAACCTTTTCATGTGCAGGACTGGAAGCATGGTGAGTGTGATCTTATTCCAGGAAAAACAGCCCCCAACATGGTGGTGGTTGAGCGCGATTATCCGAATGTCTATAAGAAATTCACCTCTCTTGGCCCCTTGCTTGAGAAGCTGGGCAATGGCGGCAAGGGTATTGGCTGGAATACCGATGATGAAATCAAACTGCTTGCTGGTTTGAATCACAAGGTGGTTGAAAAAGGAATCAGTAAGGGATTGCCTGTTATTGAATCTGCAATTGATGCAGCCGAGGTAATATTGGCCCTGGCGCCGGAAACCAACGGCAATGTTGCAGTGAAGGCGTGGGATGCACTGAGTAAGTTTACTGGCCGAAGCCATGCACACCTGGCTGAGCCAAAGCGTGAAGAAAAAATACGTTTTCGTGATCTTCAGGCGCAACCGCGTAAAATCATCTCTTCACCGACCTGGTCAGGATTGGAAGATGAACATGTCAGTTATAACGCAGGCTATACCAATGTACATGAGTTGATCCCCTGGAGAACCCTGACTGGGCGTCAACAGTTTTACCAGGATCACCCCTGGATGCAGGCTTTTGGTGAGCAGTTTGTCTCCTACCGACCACCGGTCAATACCAAGACAATCGATGTGGTGAAAGATAAGCGACCTAATGGTAATAAAGAGATAGCATTAAACTGGATTACCCCCCATCAAAAATGGGGTATCCATAGCACCTATACAGATAACCTATTGATGCTGACCCTATCTCGGGGCGGGCCTATCATCTGGTTAAGCGAGGTTGACGCCAAAAAAGCTGATATTGAGGATAACGACTGGGTAGAAGTGTTCAATGCTAACGGCGCCCTCACCTGTCGGGCAGTGGTGAGTCAGCGGGTTATGGAAGGGATGGTGATGATGTATCACGCCCAGGAGCGGATCGTCAATGTGCCTGGTTCAGAAACCACAGGAACCCGTGGCGGACACCATAACTCAGTCACCCGGGTGATACTCAAACCCACTCATATGATTGGTGGTTATGCCCAGCAGTCCTATGGTTTTAACTATTATGGAACCGTGGGCTGTAATCGTGATGAAATCGTACTGGTACGTAAAATGGCCAAAGTAGATTGGCTGGACGGGCCTGATGGCGATGCGCTACCCCAACCCCTACCTCAAGATGTATAAGGAGACGGCACAATGAAAATTCGATCACAAATTGGCATGGTGTTGAATCTGGACAAATGTATTGGTTGTCACACCTGCTCTGTTACCTGTAAGAACGTATGGACCTCGAGAGAGGGTATGGAATACGCCTGGTTCAACAATGTTGAGAGTAAGCCTGGCATCGGCTATCCCAAGGATTGGGAAAATCAAGAGAAATGGAATGGCGGCTGGGTGCGCAGTGCAGATGGTTCTATAAAGCCAAGAATTGGCGGGAAGCTGAAGCTTTTGTCGAACATATTTGCCAACCCTGATATGCCGCAAATTGATGACTATTATGAGCCATTCGATTTTGATTATCAGCATCTGCATACGGCGCCTGAGTCAGCGCATCAGCCGGTAGCGCGTCCGCGCTCGCTGGTGTCTGGTAAACGCATGGACAAAATTGAGTGGGGTCCAAACTGGGAGGAGATTCTGGGGACGGAATTTTCCAAGCGCAGCAAGGATAAGAATTTTGATCAGATTGAGAAACAGATGTATGGTGAATTTGAAAACACCTTCATGATGTATGTGCCGCGCCTGTGCGAGCACTGTCTGAACCCCGCTTGTGTTGCATCGTGCCCTAGCGGTGCGATCTATAAGAGAGAGGAAGATGGTATTGTCCTGATTGATCAGGATAAATGTCGTGGCTGGCGGATGTGTGTGTCTGCCTGCCCGTACAAAAAAATCTACTTTAACTGGAAATCTGGCAAATCAGAAAAATGTATTTTCTGTTATCCGCGTATCGAATCAGGCATGCCAACGGTCTGTTCTGAGACCTGTGTGGGGCGTATCCGTTATCTTGGTGTGCTGCTCTATGACGCTGACCGGATTAAAGAAGCAGCCAGCACTGAGTCTGAACAGGATCTTTATCAGCGGCAGCTCGATATCTTTCTCGACCCCTTTGATAAAGAGGTTATTGCCCAGGCTAAGAAGGATGGAATTAGTGATTCGGTGCTCAAGGCAGCTCAGCGATCGCCGGTTTACAAATTGGCAGTGGACTGGCAGTTAGCACTGCCGCTGCATCCTGAATACCGTACCCTGCCTATGGTTTGGTATGTGCCGCCGCTTTCTCCCATACAGTCAGCTGCTGAAGCTGGGCATGTGGGAATGAACGGTATAATCCCCGATGTTGACTCGCTGCGCATACCGATCAAATATCTGGCTAATATGCTGACAGCAGGGGATGAAGCACCTGTTAGGTTGGCATTGAAGCGGTTGTTGGCAATGCGTGCATACAAGCGTGCCCAGAATGTTGAGGGTTGTCAGGATCTGGCTGTTCTTGAAGAGGTTGGGCTTAGCGAAGAGCAGGTAGAAGAGATGTATCGTTATATGGCGATTGCCAACTATGAGGATCGATATGTCGTTCCTACAGCCCACAGGGAAGATGCTTTGGTTGAGGCATATGCTGAACGTGGCGGTTGCGGTTTTACCTTTGGTAATGGTTGTTCAACCGGGCGTAATGAAGTCAATATGTTTGGTGGTGTTAAGGCGAATCGCCGAGATATCATTCAAACAGTGCAGGTCTGGGAGTAGAGGCTATGGATATATTGAAAGTAATTGCCCGATTGATGGACTATCCCACTGAGGGCTTTCGTCAACACGGTGAGGCGTTAAAGGAGTGTATTGAGGAGGCGAAAGAGATCTCGCCGCCCATGCGCAGCCAGTTGGCGGCTCTGGTAGATCATGTCTACGCAAGGGATCTCTTCGATGCTCAGGAGCATTACGGAGAGCTTTTCGACAGGGGGCGATCTTTGTCTCTGCTATTGTTCGAACATGTACACGGTGAATCTCGTGATCGTGGTCAGGCGATGGTCGATTTGATGGCGCTCTACGAGCAAAATGGGTTTGCTATCAACGTCAGGGAACTGCCTGATTATATACCCCTTTACCTGGAGTATTTAGCGCAGCGTCCCGAAATGGAAGCCCGTGAAGGGTTGGCCGATGTTAGTCATATACTTGCAATGCTCAGCGCCAGGTTACAGGAGCGCAAAAGCCAGTACCATAGCCTGTTCGATGCGTTGCTTATGGTTGCGGGTGTAACCGCTGATATGACTGACCTGCTCAAGACGGCTGCCAACGAGGAACGTGATGATACCATGGAGGCCATGGACAAAATCTGGGAGGAGGAGGCGATAACCTTTGGGATGGATAACGACCAAGGAGGATGCCCATCTGCTACTCAAAGCCGTCCATCTCCATCATCAAAAGAACAGCCTGTCCCTATGCACTGGGTGCATGAGGCTAGCGTTGAAGCCGCACCTACCGGGTCGAATATTTAACCAGGCAATTAATAAGGGAAGAAACCATGACTTATTTTAATACACTACTATTTGGTCTTTATCCATATATTGCCCTGCTGGTATGCCTGCTTGGTAGTTGGATAAGATTTGACCGGGAACAGTATAGCTGGAAGGCTGGGTCCTCTCAGTTGATGAATAAGCAGAATATGCGCTGGGCCAGCAATATGTTTCATGTGGGCGTGATCTTTGTTCTCATGGGGCATTTTGTGGGGCTGTTAACACCTGAGTCTGTCTATCATTATGTGATTTCAACACCTCACAAGCAGCTGCTGGCTATGCTGTCTGGTGGGTTGTTTGGGGTGATCGCCCTGATTGGAATGACACTTTTGCTAGTTCGACGTTTGACAGACCCCCGGGTGCGAGCGACCAGTTCTTTTTCCGATACCTTTGTTCTCATTCTGCTCTATGTTCAGTTGCTGCTTGGTCTGATGACCATTGTTGCTTCAAGCCAGCATATGGATGGCTCCGTGATGGTGCTGCTTGGAACCTGGGCACAGAGTATCGTTACTTTCCAGCCGGTTGAAGCTGCTGCGGCTATGTCCAGTGTCAATCTGATCTATAAGCTGCATGTGTTTTTAGGGCTGACTATCTTTGTGGTTTTCCCCTTTACACGGCTTGTGCATATTATCAGTGCTCCAATCTGGTACCTGGGGCGCAATTACCAGATAGTACGGCAGAAAATCGTTTAAAAATTAGTTATATGAGACCTTTGCACGAGAGATGATTTTGGTTCCAGGCAAGGCAAAAAAGCGCGCAAAGAGGGAGTTTACAGTTGTAAATGACCGATTGAGCAAATTTTTAACACAGCATGGGGGCAAAATGGCTCTTGTGCAAAGGTCTCTCTATATAATATGGCCCTCAGGGGCTTACAGTGCCGTTGGACTCAGGTGATCGTGGGTGGAAAAGCCGGATTCGGTTTTTTTACAGCAAGAAATCCCAAGTCCAACGGCCTTCTGGGGCGTCATACGCCCAGGGAAGCGTCCGGTGCGATTACACCTAAGCTGCAAAGTCAGGTGTTAGTTTTCGGGTGAGGCACTCATCCTGTGCACGTGGAGCAAGACTTATCGGTTCGGTTCCAGTCTTAAGTATGTCAGGCTTCCTGCTAAGATTGTCTGGCCGAGCAGTAGAATGTTACGCTGCCCTGAACTGTTTTCCAAAGCACAGATCTCCGGGATGATAAGAGGTACGACTCGCTGTGGGGCAGTCTATATAAGCTTATCCTCCATCATCCTAGATTCCTCAGTTGACCGCTCAATCCCAATAGTAACTTGTTAATACTAATGTCATTAATTTCGATCTATCTCTTCGCCCGCTTAGGATTCTAGGACTATTTAGCCGGGCGTTGTTGTTTCTTTATCTCCTTTCCCCTGGACGCTGAATACGGTAGAATCGCGTCTCGACCGGATCTGGCATATGGATGTATGCTAGAGAAAGTCCCGATTTAACCTAACCTGGTGATCTGGAGTGTTGTTTGCGTGAGAGCTGATCTGCTAGTCCGGTTCGTTGTGCCAGTTCTTGGGCAATCAACCCGATTTATTCCGTTTGGGTTACAGAAATTTACCCTTGAATCGATCCTGCCTAAAGTGTTGGCGGAGGCTATTCTTGATGGTGATCTTGAGTGTCTTGAAAACAGGATACTGGAGGTGTTTGTTCGTGATCTCAATACAGGGTGGCAGGTCACTCTTGTGAACGATAATATCAAGGTGATGCCTGCCATGGGCAATGCTGATGTGACTATTAGCGGTAATGCTCACGAGTTTTTTCTGTTGGCAACTCGTCAAGAAGACCCAGACACGCTTTTCTTTCAGAGACGATTGTCAATTGAGGGCGATACTGAGTTAGGGCTGGAAGTTAAAAATTTGCTGGACAACGTTGACCTTGACAGCCTTCCTGCCCCCCTAAGGCAGGCGCTTGGTGCGGCCACCCATCTCAGCCATCTTCTGGCACCGACTGAACCTAAGTACCAGTAATAGAGGAGACTTGAATGGAGTTGGTATGTCCTGCTGGCAGTCTGCCCGCATTAAAAGCAGCCGTAGATAACGGTGCTGATGCTGTCTATATCGGTTTTAAGGATGAGACTAACGCCCGTCACTTTGCGGGGCTGAATTTTAATGATCGCAAGGCCAGCGCAGCCCTGATTTACGCACGTGATCGGGGCGTGAAGGTCTTTCTAGCAATCAATACCTATCCCCAGCCAAAGGGCTGGATGCGTTGGCAACGCGCTGTTGATCAAGCCTATGATCTGGGTCTGAGCGCACTCATTGTGGCCGATATGGGGGTGTTGGACTATGCTTCGAATCATTACCCAGACCTGCCTTTGCACCTCTCAGTACAGGGTTCAGCAACCAATCATGAAGCACTCAATTTTTATCATCAACAGTTTGGTATCAAGCGTGCGGTGCTGCCCCGGGTGCTTTCCCTGGCGCAGGTTAAGCAGGTCGCAGAATCAAGCCCGGTAGATCTGGAAGTTTTTGGTTTTGGCAGTCTGTGCATCATGGCTGAGGGGCGTTGCCATCTATCCTCCTTTGTAACCGATGAATCACCCAATACTTGCGGTGCCTGTTCGCCAGCCAAGGCTGTGCGCTGGGAAGAGACACCGCGGGGCAGGGAGTCTCGTCTAAATGAAGTGCTGATAGACCGTTACTCTGAAGGGGAGAATGCTGGGTATCCGACCTTGTGTAAGGGGCGATTCAAAGTCAATGATTCTGTCTATAACGCGCTGGAAGAGCCGACCAGTCTGAATACATTGAGTCTGATACCAGAACTTCACAAAACCGGTATTAAGGCGATTAAGCTGGAAGGTAGGCAGCGAAGCCCTGTTTATGTGGAACAGGTAGTTAAAGTTTGGCGCGAAGCATTGGATGATTATAACCGAGAGCCTGAGCGTTTTGCTCCTCGACAGGAGTGGCTTGAAAGCCTGTCGAAGGTATCCGAGGGTGTGCAGACTACGCTCGGTGCTTACAGTCGACCCTGGCAGTAATCCTGATACCATCCACTACCCCTTAGTACAGAATTCTGGAGCATCAGTCTACTATGAAAATTTCACTCGGCCCCCTTCTTTATTACTGGCCGAAACAGCAAGTTATTGACTTTTATAAAAAAATGGCAGACGAACCCGTTGATATTATCTATCTGGGCGAGGCTGTTTGTACCAAACGACGCGAGATGACACTGAAGGACTGGGTGGCACTGGCCGCTCAACTTGAAGAAGCAGGAAAAGAGGTGGTCCTCTCCACCATGGCGTTGATTGAGGCTCGCTCTGAACTACAGTCACTAAGAAAAGTTTGTGACAATGGACATTATCAGGTGGAAGCTAATGATATGTCTGCGGTGCAGTTGCTCAGCGAAAATAAACAATCTTTTATCTGCGGTTATACCATTAATATTTACAACGCACGGACACTCACGCTGTTGCATAATCAGGGGATGAAACGCTGGGTAATGCCTGTTGAGCTGGGACGTGAAACACTGACGGATATTTTACAAGAATTTTCTCAGCACGGTGACAGTGCCAAACTTGAAACAGAAGTTTTCTGTTATGGAAAAATGCCGCTGGCCTACTCTGCACGCTGTTTTACTGCCAGGGCAAAAAATTTGCCAAAGGATGACTGTCGGCTGAGTTGTATTGAGCATCCAGATGGCTTGCAACTCTGGTCACAGGAGGAACAGCTGCTTTTTAATATTAATGGAGTTCAAACCCAGTCTGGGAGCACCTGCAACCTGCTTGAAGAGATTCCGCAGATGCAGGAGATGGGAGTTGATATCATCCGAGTCAGCCCACAACAGGAGGGTTGCGACCAGGTTTTGCGAGAGGCAAGCAGGATTATGCAGGGGAAGAGCCAAGCTGTAGAGCTTCCGCAACTTGAATATTGCAATGGATATTGGTATGGACGTTCTGGTATGAGCCAGGTACCGCAATCGTAATAAACTACGACCTATCAATCGGAGAAAGATAATGGGACACGCACCGAAAAATGCTGAGTTTGTACCACTGGACATTGCCGTACTGACGGTATCTGATACGCGCACGGAGGAAGATGATCGGTCTGGTGGAGTTCTAGTGGAACGGCTAAAGGAAGCGGGACACAAGCTTTATGGCAAAGCGATTGTTAAGGATGATATTTACCAGCTGCGCTCCATTGTCTCTCAGTGGATTGCCGATAACCAGATTAAGGTAATACTCATCACTGGCGGGACCGGATTTTCTGATCGTGATTCCACCCCAGAAGCGGTATCCCCTCTGCTTGATAAACAGATAGAGGGTTTTGGCGAACTATTCCGCCAATTCTCCTTCGAGGAGATTGGCACCTCAACCATCCAGTCTCGGGCGCTGGGAGGGATAGCCAATAATACCGTTATTTTCTGTATGCCAGGTTCCCCAGGAGCCTGCAGAACCGCGTGGGACAGAGTGATTGTTGAGCAGTTAGATTTAAGACATCGTCCCTGCAACTTTGTGGCGATGCTGTCAAAAAAAATGCCGGTGCCAGGGGCAATTATCAGTGTGCAGGGTGGTGTTTCATGAGCGACAAAACCGTACCTTCCAGTTTAATGCCGGTGGAGCAGGCGCTGACGCGTTTGCTGGATCAGGCTGTGCAAACAAGAGAAATAACTCCGGTGGCATTAAAATCGTCCCTGGGCAGGGTGCTTGGTGAATCCCTGCGATCAACAGTCAGCGTGCCGCCAGCGGATAATAGCGCAATGGATGGCTATGCCATCAATACAGTTGACTTGAAGTTGGCTCAGGGACGGCTGCCTGTTAGTCAGCGTGTGACGGCGGGTGTAACACCGCAACCTTTGCAGTCGGGTACCGCAGCACGTATTTTTACTGGAGCTGAAATACCTTTGGGTGCGGATGCTGTGGTTATGCAGGAGCAGTGCCTTACCATTGAGGGCGATCATGTACAGCTACCCGAAGTTATAAAACAGGGGCAAAATATTCGTCGAGCCGGCCAGGATATTGAGGCAGGTGCAACTATACTGCCCGCTGGAATCCGGATACAACCTCAGCATATGGGGCTGATCGCATCGGTAGGCATAGCTCAGGTGCCAGTTTATAAGCCGTTGAGGATTGCTGTGCTCTCAACGGGTGACGAACTACTTGAGCCCGGCTCCCCCGTCGAGCCGGGTAAAATATATAACTCTAACCGTTATATGCTGACAGGATTGATTGATGCATTGGGTATGGAGTGTATTGACTGCGGAGTGGTGAAAGATACCCGCGAAGCAACAGAGTCAGCACTGCGAGAAGCGGCCGCTAGCGCCGACTGTATCATTACTAGTGGTGGTGTCTCTGTAGGAGACGAAGACCATATTAAACCGGCAGTAGAGAGATTGGGTCAACTTGATATGTGGAAGGTGGCAATTAAACCGGGTAAACCTCTCGCATTTGGTGAGGTTTTAGGCACGCCTATTATAGGTTTGCCAGGAAACCCCGTGGCTGTCTTTGTTACATTCTCTCTTTTTGCCAGGCCATATCTGCTTAAATCTCAGGGGGCCGCTAATTTTATGCCGCGTGAGATGCAGGTGACTGCAGATTTTAATTTAACACGGCCGAGCAACCGAAAACAGTATCTGCGCGCTCAACTAGCCCGTGGAGATAATGGAGTCTTGCAGGCAAGTCTATTTGGCAACCAAAGTTCTGGTGTGCTGTCTTCCACTTGCTGGGCCGATGGTTTCGTGGTTGTTCCTCCTGAGAAGACTGTTTGCAGCGGGGACTCTCTTCAATTCCTACATTATGCAGAACTTCTGAGCTGAATCTCGCAGTTCAGCTGAGATTTCCAGACTAGTTTCTAACCAAGTTTATGGGGTAGGGCTATCCGAAGGAACGGGGTCACCCTTCACATGAATGACGGCAGTCATCTTGGGGTGCGGGCCGCACCGATAGGGGAAGGTGCCCACCACATCAAATGTGCGTTCAAATACCTCTTCAGGCCAGAAATACTCGCCGTCTTCTTCGCCGAGCTCTTTAAACCAGACACTATGATATTGACGCCTTTCCTTGTTGACCCAGCGCACAGTATCGCCCCTGTTGATTGTTAACTCCTGGGGTATATACTCCTTCCGGAATATTTCTATCTCGACGGTTTCAGCCGCCACCACACTCGCCAATGCAAGCATGATGACCAGCCAACGGGAAATGCTTCCCAAACTATGCAATAGATATTGCCCCATAGAGGTTCTTATCGGTTAATAGCGTTAATCTCTGCTTCGTTGTTGTCAAAGCCTAATTTATATCCAAGGGATACATGGTGATAGCGGGCACTGCTGAAATCATCATGAATGGCGAAGCCAAAGTTGTAGGTCTGCCCCAGTTCCAGATTGATGTCATCTGCCATACTGGATTTAAGAGGACGTTTGATTTCTACTACCCACTGACCACCCTGCTTGTTAGCGGTGAACTCACTGGTAGAGTTCTCATCCATCACGCGGTCAGCCATAATTGCACCGTCCTCCACTTTTTTCTCGCCTGCTTTATAGCGGATTATATCCATATAGTGATTGGCGTCGTATTCAGTTTTGATCTCATCTTCGCTTTTGCGCTGATCCCAGCCACCCAAGGGTTTCGAATTTCGACCTTTGATTTCGATTTTAGTGCGGCTCTCAGTGAGGTATTTGGTTACATCCTGGCCCTCTGGTACAAAGGGCATGCTGTTCAGGTCAGCATGGCAAGTGCCCCAGCAACCGGCACGATCCGCATACTTTACTTCATCGGTCGCCAGCATAACCGCCAATTTTACAGCGTTCTTCGGATCCATTTTTCCGCCATCGACGAAGGATACAGGTACATGCTCGGTGTCAGGCCATTGAAAGCGTAAATACAGGTTTTTCTCATCATGGCTAGCTTGAACTGTGACGGGAATACTGCCCCGTTTTCCAAGGATAGGGTTGGGTTCAAGCTTCTCGCCAGAAACGATCTTTTGCCCCATATCCACCGTTTCTTCTTCATGGCAATCGGTACATCGATCACCTTTTTTGAAGGGGCGCGAACCACCATGTTTGCGTCCTAGGATCCACTCCATAGAACTCTGGCCAGGGTAAAATATATTAATATCTCTGGCCGGAACGCCGCTCCAGTCAAAAGTTGAATTGCTGGTGTTGATGTTTTGCTTTGCACTGAGTGCAGTGTCGAGCTTTGGTGCTTTATTAGCCTGTTTTTTAGCGGTTGCTGTCGCAGCGGCGGCGGCTAGGCCGGCCTGTTTTTTTGCAGCCTTTTCTGCCGCTTGCTGTTCTAGAAAGTTGACCCATTGTGGTGGCAGATCGATTACATGAGATGGGTCTGGTTTTGTTAGTTTATCGATCTCTTCATCATTTAGTTGATCGTGAACATTTTTGTGCGCAATGCCTTTATGGCAATCGATACAGGTGCCACCTTCCGCCATAGCATTCATATGCTGTTTGCGAGCGCGTGGCTTTTGGGATTCCGGGGCCATGGTATCAAAATCGTGACAGTTTCGGCATTCCCGAGAGTTGGTGTTTTTCATGGCGCGCCATACATTTTTAGCCAGCTGCAGGCGTTTGCCATCAAATTTTTCTGGTGTATCAATCGTGCCCAGCACTTTATGAAACACCTCGTTAGAAGCTTGAACCTTACGTACTAGCTTGTGAACCCAGGGGTCAGGTACATGGCAGTCCGAACAGGTTGCCCTTACACCACTGCGATTGGTGTAGTGAATTGTTTCTTTATATTCCTGGTATACATTTTCTTCCATCTCGTGGCAGCTGATGCAAAAACCAAGGGTATTGGTTGCCTCCATTGCAGTATTAAAACCACCCCAGAAAATAACACCTGCAAACATGAAGGTAAGGGCTGCTCCAATCGTAGTGCCCAGTATTAACTTGTTTGACAACAGATGCCTTAGCTTTTTACCTGCCACTGTTACTGACCTCCTGGCCGAGAAGAAAATTACTTTATTATTGAATGTAAACCTGAGGAAACTCAGCATGATGCGGAAAGAGGTGCAATATTTGTTGTGCAGTAGGAGGGTTGTAAAACTCAAGATTGCTCAATTGATGAGAGCTTTTCAAATTTCCCTGTTGCATCAGAATATTGCGCAGGCTTTTGCCACCCGGCTGTGTTTTTTTAGGCTAAGAATGAAGAGGCAGGGTTACCCCCGCCTCTTCAATAAAGCACATCCGTATAACTGTTTAGGTTACATGGTTAATACGGTTGTAGACATTGAACTTACCAGTCGGAGTGGTCAGACCTTTGATGCGGCTTTTCTCTTTAAGAGTTTTGGCATCATAAATCACGATTTCACCGGTGGGGTTCCCGCTGTCTTTTCTGTTCCAGACAGATACCCAAACTTCGGTGCCGTCATCATTGAACTCCATGTGAAGCGCCGCTTTACCAGGTTCTGTTGTAACGCGGATGGTTTTCACAATCTTACGGGTTTTCTTATCGAAGACCTGTACGCTCTGCTGAATTTCAGGTTCAGGGTGCTTAAGCTGATCAGCCCATACATACTGGGACTTGGGATGGGTGCGGATAAATGCACCGGCTCCATCGGTCTCAAGCTCGTAACACATCTTCCAGGCGTTACCTTTATTTTTGATGGGATCGTTGCCCCAAACAGAGATAAGGCCTTCACCCAGGTGGGTGGTGCCAGAAACCGTACCACATTTAGGGTCGATCCAGTTGGCGCCAGGGCCTGGATGCGGCTTGCTGCCGGTATCAATCATCGCTTCGAGTTTACGTTCTTTGGTATCAACGACAACCATTTTGTCAGAGGCATTTGCAGCGATCTGGAAATAGCGACCACTTGGATCGAAGAAACCATCGTGCAGGTATTTGGCAGAGTCAATTTGCTCAATACGCAGGTTATCTAGATCGCTGTAATCAACTTGCCACATCTGCCCCAGCTCTTTAACAGCAACCAGGAAGGTAGGCTCGTTAGGCGTGGTGTAGATAGCGGCCACACGCGCTTCGTTAACATAGTTACCGTCAACATCAGTGCCACGCGTGGAGACCACTTTTAGTGGTTCCATGGTTAATGCATCAAGGATAACAAAGTGCGGAGGCCAGTAGCCGCCGCCAATAACGTATTTCCCATCACCAGAAACGGCAACATCACGAGCGTCATAGGCCATCTGGGTTTCAGCGACCAGCATGGATCCAGGCTTCTGCCACAGATCAATTTTAGTCATTTTGCCATCGCGACCCTGGGTATACCAGAAACGACCCGTTTCGTACTTGGGGTCATGCTCAGTAGTGTGGTGCTCAGCGCCCTTAATAACGTGTACAGCATAGCCGGTGTCAATATGGTCGATCACTTTTTTAGTGTCACCATCAATAATAGCGACCGTGCCGGCATCACGCTCGATAACAACGAAAAAGTTTTTCCAGTTGAGACCGTGTAGAGGCTTGGTTGGGTAATCTTTGGGGGCAACAAACACTTTGTGGCGTTCTTTCATCAGTGACAGAGACATTTCTGGCGGAATGGGTGGCTCTAACTGAATGTATTTGGCTAATAGATCGATCTCTTCCTTGCTGAAGATATCATCGAAATTATTCATGCCACCTTCAGTGCCCAGCTCGATAATGCGACTTAATTTTTTTGTGCCACTTTTGAGGGTGTTTTTGGGCATCAGGTTTTTGCCCGTTGCACCTTTGCGAAGTACACCATGACAACCCGCACAACGCTGGAAGTACATGGATTTTGCTTTGTCAAATTCGGCTGGAGTCAAGGTTGGCGCGCTATGGGTTGATGCCTGTGCGCCAGCCGTTAAACCCAAGGCCAAGGCCAGAGTTGATAGAGCTAGGTTCGAGCGTTTCATTGATGGTTTCCTTCTGTTAATAAAAAAATAGTTGCTACTAACCAATACGTACGGCTTAGTAATAACTCGTTCCACATGATGATTTTTTCTAATGCGCATTCAAGCCACTAATATAGGGAGTAACTTTAGGCAATTCAAGCCCGGATTGAATTGATCGGGATCAAGTAAATTTTTCTCAAAAACATGAGTCAAACTTAAGCAATTTTTAAGGTGGGGGGGTAACAGGAGCGTGAGCCTGACAGGTTGGTGCACTAATCTGAAAGATTTTTATCTAAAAGTTGAGGTAATACGGCTCTCATAATAGTGGTTGTAGGGGAGGCGGCGGCTTCGAAGGTGAATTCGGTTGCGCTGCTTATATGGATCTATTTTTTGCTATGTGTCGAGTCGTGATTGTGCTTGTCGATCAGTTGTCTTAAGGAATGTTATTCTGTTAAATCATATGGTTGGGCCTAGTTCGGATCAGCGGCTGGTAGCTGGCTTGATTAACGAACTGTCCGCAGTAAACCTTTGCATTGGGTGATTTTGGGATGAGGGAGGGGTTCCCGGCAGTTCGATTAACCCATTTTACGGATACTTTTCAATAGGTTCGGCAGTTTTTTTGGTCCGGATCCGAGTGCCGGTGTGGTTGTATATAACCCTATACTGAGGCTAAAATGGACGCCCTTTCATCCTATTGCATCAAGAGCCAAACAATAAAATGCAGTTTCACAAAATTCACGCTCAATTACTACTACGCCATCATCTGTTTTCGCCCATGGATGAGCATGATCTTGAGCGGCTCATCCGGACCGCACATATCGTCAGTATTTCGCGGGGAGATTTTCTGTTTCAGCAGGGCGATGATGCCTCCTGCTTCTATTTTGTGATATCGGGTTGCATAAAGTTATTTCGTAACCTGCCGGATGGTACTGAAAAGATTTTTGGGTTGGCTGCAGATGGCCAGTCCTTTGCCGAAGCCCTGATGTTCAAGTCCCAAAATACTTACCCGGTTTCAGCGCAGGCGGCAGAATCTACAGAGCTAATCTGTTTCCCCTGTGAAGAGTATATGGAAATGGTCAGAAATAACTCGAAACTGAGCCTGGCGTTACTCGGGGACCTCAGTGTTCGTTTGAAAGATCGGCTCGAAGAGATTGAAGTGCTATCGCTGAAAAACTCCACTCATCGAGTCATACGTTATTTTATGGCTCGAATGATCCTCTTGTCTGATAATCAGTCAGAATTCCTGCTGCCTGTGGCTAAACGGTTGATTGCTGCTCAGTTGTCTATTCAGCCAGAGACCCTATCTCGAATTATCCATAAGCTGGTTGACGAGGGAATTATCGAAATAAATGGCAAGCGAATAAAAATTCTGGATCGACAACGGTTGGAAAACTATGAATGACTTCTTTGCATGGGAGATGAGTTTACTTTCAGGCAGAGAATAATACCCCTCCACTAGCAGGTCTGCTGCCCTACCTCGCTCGGGGGTGCTTGCCTCGCCTTATCCGCCGGGTCCAAACAATACAGCCACTTAGCGCCAAAAAGGTGAATACTACAGCGATAATATCTATTATCCAGGGCCCCCAGGAACCAAAAAACCGGCCGCTGTGAATATCCAGAATAACTCGTTCAAGACTGATCTCACTACCCTTGTGTAGTTGGGCTAGCTGCTTTTCAAGGTAAGCGGGTGGTGAGGTTAGAGTGCCCGATTTGATAGCTTCTGTAGCGGCTTGATCCAGTGGGGTAAATTTCATGGCAAGCAGGTCTGCCGTCACCGTATTGTGTGTTGTAGCTAATAGAAGTTTTCCGTTTCGGCTCACTCCGATACCTGAGATCGGGCTGGGTAACCCTTGTGTGGCACTGATCTTCTCAATCAGTTCGCCGTCGAGTGTTGTCATGATTAATGCGCTCTGACAGGCTGCAATGACTGTTTTTTTATGGACAACCACTCCGACCAGCGGGCTGCTACAGGAACCTATATCCAGGGTGTTAAGGTAGACGCGGGAGTGATCAAGTTGCGCAACCCATCCGGCGACAGTTTCAACGCCCAGTACCTGTGGGTTTTCTACGCCGTAGCGTTTAAGTAGCCATTTTGATTCTAGTGGTCGTTCAGATAGCTCCAGTGATGCTGAATGGTTCAGTATAATGCCTGTAATGGCCAGAAACAGTATGAAAACTGCCGAGGACAGTCCAGCCCGGTGGTGCCATGAAAGTAGGAGTTTAAGGATTTTGTGTTTCATCGGTTTTTTTGGCTGTGACCTGATTATGGAACAGAAGTGCCAATGTGGCGATGCGGGTCATTGCTCGCACCGACAGAGTGGCTCCAGTGATACCGTCAATATTGTTGTTCAGGGTCAGATTTTTGGTCAGCTGGCTGCCCAGGAACTGGTTGGTGAAGAAGGGATAGCGAATTTCTCCGCCGCGGCTTTCGCGAAAAGCCAATACTGATATATCCTGAATTTTATCGTCGGCGATCACTACGCCAATACTGATCGGAAGCTCTTTTCCAATTTCGTCCAGTATCCAGGCAGTTCGGGAAGCGGACACCCAATAACGTACTCTTAAACCACGAAAGTTATGCTTAAGAACTGTTTTGGCCTGAGTCTTAAGAGGTTTGTCTAGCCAGAGTAGTTTGGGTGCTGGGGACTGCTTGCCAAAGGCTTTAGTGAGAAATTTGCTGGTGTAGTTATCTGCGGCACTGGTTTGAAGTGACAGTGTCAGGCAGATACTGGCCAGTAGCAGGGTGACGATTTTTTGAATTTCTGGCATAGCGTTATCTGGATAAAGGGGCGCGTCTGGCCGCCCCCGTAGTGTGAATAAGGATTCTAATGGAGCCGTGTTAGAAGCTCCAACCCACGCCCAGATTAAAGCCGTCAGCTTCTGTTCGGCTTCGCGGCGCTTCCTGGATCTGGTAATCGGCTTTTAGTACAACAGTTTCAGTGAGCCAGTAGTTCAGACCAAAATCAATTTGGGTGAACTCCATACTATCTGTTGCGGCAGCTCTTACTTCGTCATATTCGCTATAGCGGGCAAAGATGCCAAGGTGTTCGTTAATGCGCAATGATGGTTCAATGTAGAAACCCTCCCTTTCGTCGGCATCGTCACGCATCGCGACCGCGTTGATGCCCTCATCAAAGTCCCACATGGCATACAGCGCACGCAACTGAAATGGGCCGTTCAGGTAGGCGACATGGCTTTCAAGCAGGGTTGCGCTGATATCGGAGGCGCCAGCGAAGGTTTGCCCCTGAAATATATCCTGCTGGTGTTGTAGGGTGATGCCCAGTTCCAGCCCGGCGACACCGGTGTATTTTAGTCGGCCAGTGAAAGCCAGGTCTTCCGCGACGGCTTTGCTCCCTTTCTGGCGCCCGCTACGGATTCTTGCAGTGTCGTCCATAAAGAGGCCTGAATGAATAGCCAGGTCATAGCTAAGCCCCGGGGTGATTTCGCCGCCGACAGCTGTTCCGGCTTCCCACCAGGTTGCTGGAATAATCTCGGCTTCGACCCTGTTCCTTTCCACGCCATAAAAAGTGTCTGGCTCATGGGTTTCATTCATGATTCCAATTGGAAGCAGAAATAGCCCCGCTTTGGCCTGTTGGTTTTGCGCAAAGTCCCATTCAATGTAGGCCTGTTCCATCTCTACTTCGCCCTTTTTGCCTTCACCTGACAGGCTGTGCTCCACCTCAAACTCAGAGAAGAATCGAACTGAGTCTGTAAACTGGTGGCTAAAAAAGAGTACGAATCGGTGCAGGTCAATTTCGTTATCGCCCTCATCAAGGTTGTTGTAGTGGAGCTCGCCATAGCCGCCTACCCTGGTTTTACTGGCCCACTGTGCAATCGCCGCGACGGAGCCACTGCCCTCCTCCAAAGCGACAGCTGTGGCCTCAACTTTGACTTCGGTCTGCTTTAGTTTTTCGTTATTACTGTGTAGTTTGCTTTGTAGTTGTTGGATCTGTTGCTGCTGCTGCTGAATTATAGTCCACATCTCCTCCATAGAGGGTGCATCTGCCAGGGCTGTGGTGCTGATGACCGACGCAACGGAAAATGCGATGAGTCGTTGTTTTGTTTTCATGGGTTTTCCTTGATGACGATGAATAAAATATCTAAATTTAATACGGTGCTGAGTTTATCATCATCTAATCTAAATGAAAACCATTCTCATCTGCAGGAGGGGTTGGTTAAGTCTACTTTTTATGTACGCTAAGCTCTTTTACCTTGGATTGACCTTAAGTCTCTATGCCCAGCGAGGACTATTCAGTGGAGGTTTGCTGCTGTTCTTGCTCTCGCAGTGCCATAAATCATGGGCGCAGAGGCTCTATATTATTGGAAATTGGCGGTAAATCGTGCTTGTAGGGCGCGCTCAGGAGCCAGCAGGTTTTCTGTTGCGTTAGAGTAGCTGTTATCCAGTAAATTAGACATTTCCAGTGATAATAGATACCTGGAGTCTTCGCCAAAGCTGAGGCCGGCGGATAAATTGAGAGTCATCCAACCTGCATTGCTGTGAACAGTACCGTCTTCCTCTAGCTCATCGGCATGGCTCTCTCCGCGGGCAAAGGCGTCCAGCCAGTAGTTTCCTGTATCCCAGCCAGAAAAATCACCATCGTATTTAATGCCTGCTATGCCGTATATGCTGGGTAATCCGGAATCAGTGGTGCTAAATGATCGGTATTCGTTTTCTCTTCGGATCAATGTTAGGGCAGTATAGGGTGTTAATGAACCGGATAAGCTATATTCAATATAGGCTTCAATACCCTTGGTTTGTGCTTTGCCAATATTGATGTAAATTTCAGAGGGGCTGCGGCGTGTTCCTCCGATACACCGAGCCTGAGTGCAGGGTACATGGTCAATATAATTTTTAGATCGCGAGTAAAAAGCGGTGATGTCAACCAACAGGCTGTTGCCAGCATAACGCCAGCCCAGCTCATAATTTTTGGACTTTTCCGGTTGTAGTGTGGGGTCGGGGTTAACAAAATTTCTGGCCACCCCGCCGATGGATAACTGTAATAGTGAAGGATAAATATAACCCTCGTTATAGGCTGCACGCAACACTGAGCCATTGCTGATTTCATAGGTCGCAGCCAGCGAGACAATTAATTCATTGTCACTCTTGTCGGGCGTAGCCAGGCTTGGCCGAGTGCTCTCCTGCAGCTCGCTCTCTACCCAGTACTGTCTGGCACCGGTCGTCAGAGTCAACCTGTCAGTTATGTGCCATTCATCTTGAACAAATAGGGCTCTCGTTTCCAACTGAGCCTTGTCAAATATCTCGGTCAGCTGGGGTGTTGGCAAAAATGTTGCGAAAAGAGTTTCTGTTCGATCCTGTTTGACCTCATCCTGGGTGAACTGTATGCCCGTAATCAGGTAGTGATCTTCGCTTGGCTGCCAGTCAAGCTGTAATAATGCTCCCTGGGTTATCAGCCGTGATTCGGAAAATGTCTCCTTCTCCATACCAAAGGCTGCCTGCTCCCAGTAGGTATCAAATTTTCGATCACTGACTTGACGATAGGCATCAACATGCACCTTTTTTAACCTGTCGCCAGCATCGGTCCAATCGTAAAATAACCCTACCTTGCGTCGATCTCGCTGTGGGATATTCATAGCGAACTCTGTAAATGGAAAATAAAAACGCACGTTATCCTCAACGAATACTTGGGAGTAAGCGTTGTGATCATCGTAGGAGAGGCCAAGATTGTGATTTCCCCAGCGATGCCCAACATACAGAGCAGCACTGTCACTTTCTGACTGGGTGTTATCTACATCTCCCTTGGGAGTGCGGCGCTTTCCCTGTTGATCCTTCGTCAGCGACAGGCGGTAATCAAAACCGTTGCTGCTGCCATAAATGCTACCGAAGAGCTGCTCACCCTGTGTGGCAGAGTCCCATCCTGTGGCCATGGTAAGTTGCAAGGGTTCACTGCCGCCTTTTCGGGTAATGAAATTGATGACACCACCGAGCGCTTTTGGGCCGTAAAGTACAGAGCCAGAACCTTTGATCACCTCTACTCGCTCTACCAGAGCGGGATCAAGGGTCAGGGGTACGCCCTCGCCACGATGATCTGTTATCTCTTGACCATCGATCAGTATGGCGATTCGATAGGAGTCTTCGCCGCGAATGCGAATTCGTTTCATTCCCGCCTGCCCGGCATCCGTGATGGATATGCCCGGCACATTGCGTAACACCTCTGCCAGGGATTCATTAACTTGCCATGCCATCTCCTCTTCGCTGATCAGTGACAGGGAGCTTGGGCTGTAAAGCACCGCTCTTTCTGTACGGGTAGCCGTAACAGCAATTTCATTCAGCCAGGTTTTTTCCTCTGTCGCAAAAGCCGCTTGCGTTAGTGTCGTCAAAAAAATGTAACACCCCGTTGTGAGAAATCTAGTCATTTTTTTCCTGTCTCTTAATCCGCTATGATCGCCAAAGCCCGACAGTCTCCTGATCTGTTGCGAGCTGTCAATTGATTGCATCATTGTATTGTGTTTTTCGTTCAATTTGCTGTCAAAACAGGGTAGATGGGTTGTCAAAATGTCCAGGAGGCAAAGCATTTACCTGTCGGAGATCGGGCGTGAGTGCAGCTTTGGCTATATGCCAGTGGGTCTGTCGGTCAATAGATCATGCTGCTGCAAATATGCCGCTTTGGCTTATCTCTTCGCCTGTTTTCTATCGAACGGACCAACCATTTGGTTTAGATAAAAACAGTGCCAGCTTTAAATTGCCATTTTCTTGTGGCGCAAATGATTAACCGGCAGTCCCTAATGCTTGTGCTTGCGCCTCCTCGACATTACTATAGGCAGTTCATTTTTTCGCGGAGTTAGGCAATGATTTCTGGCAGTATTGTGGCGCTGGTAACCCCTATGGATGAGAGTGGTGCTATTGACTGGGTAGCGCTGGAGCGGTTACTCGAATTTCATATGGAAAACGGTACTCATGGTATTGTAGTTGTAGGTACCAGTGGCGAGTCACCGACTCTGCCGATTGAGGAGCATACCGAAATTATTAAGCGGGTCGTGCATTGTATTGCTGGGCAAATTCCCGTAATCGCGGGAACCGGAGCTAACTCGACGGCCGAAGCGCTTAGCTTGACTGAGCAGGCCAATAAAGCAGGTGCCGATGCCTGTCTGTTGGTTACGCCCTACTATAATAAGCCAACCCAGGAGGGGCTTTATCAGCATTTTAAACTGATTGCAGATAGAGTCGATATCCCTCAAATCCTGTATACAGTTCCCGGACGTACAGCTGTTGATCTTTTGCCTGACACAGTCGATCGTCTAGCTTCTCATGAAAATATAGTGGGGCTTAAAGATGCAACCGGTGATCTTGACTATGGCCGTGAGGTTCTTGGAAGGTGTGCTGATCGAATCGCTATCTATTCAGGGGATGATGCGAGCGCTATGCAACTGATCATGATGGGTGCCAAGGGCGATATTTCAGTCACCGCTAATGTTGCGCCTCGGCTAATGGCCCAGATGTGCGCGGCGGCACTGGCAGGAGAGATGCAAGCGGCGGCGGAACTCAATGAACAGTTGTCCTCTCTGCATAGAGACCTGTTTCTGGAGGCGAACCCCATACCGGTGAAATGGGCGGTTGCGGAGTTAGGGCTGATCAAGAAAGGGATAAGGTTACCACTGACCTGGTTGAGTGAGGGTTATCATGAGCAGGTCAGAGATGCGATGCGGCAAGCGGGGGTAATCAATTAGTGGAAAAAATAGATGCTTGTCGATTGCGCCTGATGGTTGCAATCGTGATTATTGTGAGCCTGGTGTCTGGTTGTGGCTGGATTATGGGGGAGAACAGCTATATCCGTGATCGTTCTGGTGATTATCGCAAGGCGCAGGTGATCGAGGCGCTTAAAGTGCCTGAAGGAACTGACACTGCAGCGATACAAGAGCTGTATCCCCTGCCTGGTTCTCAGCGTTCGCCTCAGTTTAAAGGAGCGTTTGAAACACCCATGCCTGACTCTGTTGTGGGTAGCAACCGGAGAGATATTCGGGCGTTTAAATCGGGTGCGCGTTACTGGATAACAATGAGCTCGGACCCCTCCGAGGTTTGGGCCCGAGTCAGAAGGTTTTGGGAGATCAACAGCATTCAGCTTGAATCTGAGGGAGCCTATGAAGGGCTAATGGAAACAGTCTGGCTGTTACGGGAGGCAGAGGGCAAGGAAACTCGGGATAAATTTCGTATTCGTATAGAGCATGGCATGCACAGGGATTCATCCGAAATCTATTTGATGCATTTAGGTCTTCCCGCTGACGGGAGCGAACCACTAGACAGCGATAATCTGAACTGGAATGATCTCAAAGAGGATGATCAGCTGGCGATTGCCATGATGCAGGAGATAGCTGCATTCCTGATTGACACTGAGTATGAGGGGGCGCCCGCATCACTACTGGCGCAAAGTTTTTCCGGTTCTCCCAAGTCATCTTTTGGGGTAGATGAACACGGAAATACAGTGTTACTGCTTAATCTTGATTTTGAACGGGCCTGGGATGCGGTGGGTAAAGCCCTGGAAAATGCTAAGATCCTGGTGGATGACATGAATCGGAGTGTCGCTACCTACTACGTGAATTACTCTTCAGATTTGCAAAAAGAGGAGGAGAAAGCGGGTTTGCTCTCTTTTCTTAAGTTTGGCAAGGACAAGCCTGGCAAAAAACTTAGATCTATGACGGTAACGCTTACTGAAATATCCGGGAAAATAGCGGTAAAGGTGCAGTCTGATGATAAATCAGAAGACCGGAGTCTGCCAGAATCGCTACTGGCTGAGATCAAGAAAAATCTGATCTGATTTTGGGTATTACCGGTACACCTAAGTATAATTTTACAGGGTTATATTTACAGAGCGTTGGACGCTGGAGCGGCTGAATATTGTGCGAATTGCATCCCTGGGTAGTGGTAGTTCCGGCAATGCGTTACTGATTGAATATCAGGACACCCGCGTTTTAGTGGATTGCGGTTTCAGCCTAAAAGAAACCGAACGCAGGCTTGAACTGTTGGGTACAGGCGCTGAAAATATTGATGCGGTGCTTGTGACCCATGAACACGGCGATCATACCAAGGGAGTGGGTGCGTTAGCTCGTAAATATGGCTTGCGAGTTTTTCTGACCCAGGGTACCAGCAGACGTTCAAATTTAGGAAAAATTAGTTCACTGCATTTTATTAATACGCACCAGCCATTTATGATTGGAACAATGGGCATTCAACCGGTTGCCGTCCCCCACGATGCGGCGGAGCCTTGTCAGTTTGTCTTTGACTATGGAACAAAAAAGTTGGGGTTATTGACAGATTTGGGTAGTATTACGCCCTTTGTCAAGCGCCACTACTCGGGTTTAAATGCGTTACTGGTTGAGTGCAACCATGATCTTGCTATGCTCGAACAGGGACCCTATCCCAAAGCTGTACAGCGACGTATCAGTAGTGATTATGGGCATCTCAGTAATGAACAAACCTCTGCACTGCTGCAGAGTATTGATACGAGCAGTTTGGAGTGTCTGGTGCTGATGCATTTGAGTCGACAGAACAACTGTAGCCAACTGGCTCTGGACACCATAGTAGCGGCGACTGGTTGTGATGAAAACTGGCCTGTCATGGCTGACCAGGATCAGGGTTTTGACTGGCTGGAGTTATTTTAATAACTCAGTGGCAATATAGGGCAGGTAGTGCTCAATGCCTTATGATTATATTTTTTTGATACAGTAGATGGGAGACTGTAATGGACAAGCGTGAAGAACTTTATTCTGGTAAGGCTAAATCGGTATATACCTGCGATGATGAAAATCGGCTGATTTTACTGTTCCGTAATGATACCTCGGCCTTTGATGGTGCAAAGATTGAAAAGCTGGATCGCAAGGGCATGGTAAACAACAAATTCAATGCTTTTGTGATGGAAAAACTGGAAGCGGCGGGTATACCCACCCACTTTGACCGTCTGCTCTCTGATCAGGAGTCGCTGGTTAAAAAGCTTGAGATGATCCCGGTGGAGTGTGTGGTTCGAAATATCAGCACCGGCAGCCTCTGCAAAAGGCTGGGCGTCGCGGAAAATCTGGATCTTAACCCACCAACCTTTGAATTTTTTCTTAAAAACGATGAACTTCATGATCCGATGATTAACGATTACCACATTCTTACCTTCGGCTGGGCGGAGCAGGCTCATATAGATAGGATGAAGGAGTTGACTTTCGCGGTTAACGGTATACTCACGGAGCTGTTTTTAAGTGGTGATATGTTATTGGTAGATTACAAGCTCGAGTTTGGCCTATATGAGGGTAAAATCATTCTGGGAGATGAGTTTACCCCCGATGGTTGTCGAGTCTGGGACAAGAATACTCGGGAGAAGCTGGATAAGGATCGTTTCCGACAGAATTTGGGTAATGTGGTTGAATCCTATGAGCAGATCGGACAACGCCTGGGGCTGAAATTTGACTAGAGGAGCGTTTGACATAGGGTTGATCACTGTGGGAACAGCGAAATCCACCTTGAATCAACTTTTCCTCACTACGATGATCTAAGTCTGTCAGCCTCCTTCTAAGGTTAATATATGGGTCATAGTCTGAAGAGATATTGCAATATTCTTGCAATATCGGGTGATATTCTTACCGTTGCAGTGCCGGAACCCGCTGTTGGTGAAGGTGCTTCTGATATTGCGTTTGGCGACCTGGCCGTTGTGGAGAGTGCCCTGGACGAGGTGGCTAAAAGCACCAGGGCGCAGATTATCAGGCTCGAACGGGATCGAGTCGTGCTTCAGGTTTTTGGTGGAACCAAGGGTATTTCAACCCGATCACGGGTGCGTTTTCTGGGGCACCCGATGCGAGTCACCTATTCGGCCAATGTGCTGGGTCGAATCTTTAGCGGTTCGGGTGAGCCCATCGATGCCGGCCCAGACCTTGCCAATGACAACAAAACAGAGATTGCGGGGCCTACGGTCAACCCTGTGCGGCGAGTTGTGGCGTCCAACATGATCCGCACAGGCGTGCCGATGATCGATCTTTTTAATTGCCTGGTGGAAAGTCAGAAAATCCCAATTTTTTCTGTGGCAGGTGAACCCTATAATGCGCTACTCGCTCGCATCGGTATTCAGGCTGATGCAGATATCATTATTTTCGGTGGTATAGGGCTCATCTTTGACGACTACTATTTTTTCCGTACCTCCTTTGAGGAGGCGGGGATCTTTGATCGTACCTGCATGTTTGTACACCAGGCATCAGACCCTATTGTAGAGGGGTTGTTGGTGCCTGATATGGCATTGACGGTTGCTGAACGCTTTGCTGTGGAGGAAAATAAACGGGTGCTGGTGTTGCTGACCGATATGACAGCCTATGCTGATGGCCTGAAGGAGGTGGGTATTGCCATGGAGCATGTCCCTTCAAATAGGGGCTATATGGGTGATCTATATTCACAACTGGCACGCCGTTATGAAAAGGCCTGTGACTACCGGGGTGCAGGTTCAGTCACCATTCTTTCAGTCACCACCATGCCTGGAGATGATGTGACCCATCCGGTGCCCGACAACACAGGTTATATTACCGAGGGGCAATTTTATCTGCATGGTGGGGTGCTGGACCCCTTCGGTTCCCTCTCAAGACTTAAACAGCATGTGATAGGCACGGTGACCCGGGAGGATCATGCCCAGATCATGAATACCATGATCAGGTTCTATGCCGGGGCCAAAGATGCCCAGCAAAAGCAGGCCATGTCCTTTGAATTGTCCCCCTTTGACGAAAAACTGTTGAAGTTTGGCCGACTGTTTCTGGCACGCTTTATGGACATTAACGTCAGCATGATATTGGAAGATGCGCTAGATTTGTGCTGGGAAACGCTGGCAGAATGTTTTGATCCGGATGAGTTATTAATGAAAAAAGTATTGGTTGATCGGTATTTTCCGAAAAAAGAATTAAGGGAAGAATCTTTTACCACTCGATAAAATAGAGACCTGTATTCAATGGCCCATATACCCCTTAACAAGAGCGCATTGAATGGTGAAAGATCCAAGCTGAAAATTTATAGTCGATTTCTTCCTGCGCTTGATTTGAAAAGACGTCAGCTTATGGCTGAGCTGGTAAAGTGCCGTCGACAGCTGAGCGACACGCGGGAGGAGATGCAAGTGTTACGTCAAACTATTGAACAGCAGTTGCCCATGCTTGCTGATCGGCAGATGAAGTTGGATAACCTGCTTGTGCTTGAGCATGTTATATGGGATGAGGAAAATGTGGTCGGCGTCCGGCTGCCACGATTTTCCGAGGCGCGATTTGAAACAACTGATTACTCAATGTTGATGCGCCCACACTGGGTTGATAACCTGGTGCTTTTTTTGCGTGAGCAGGTGGTGCTTACTCTCAGGGAAAAAATAGAGATAAAAAGAGTTGCTCTCCTGGAAAAAGCGCTGCGCAAGACAACTCAGCGTTTGAACCTGTTTGAAAAGGTATTGATCCCCCGAACTCGCAGCAACATCCGCAAGATCTCCATTTTTCTGTCTGATGCTGAGCGAGCCGGGGTGGTTAGAGCAAAAATCACCAAGCGTAAACAGGAGGGTGCAGGTCATTGAGTATTGTATCGCTCAGTAAGGTTACACTTGTCGGTTTGGCAGATGAAAAAACTGAACTACTTGAGCAGCTTCAAAAGCTGGGTTGCCTGCATATTATCCCGCTGGCTACCCCCCGGGATGAGCTGGGTAGCGAAGTATCAGATAAGCCCGATGAGTTTAATCATGCATTAAAATATCTACTGAACTGTCCTCGCAAACATCGTCAGATCAAAAATCGGAAGTCGCTTGACGCGAAATCGATCGTACAGGAGATCAACTGGGTCAGGGGCAAAGAGCGAGCATTGCTGAATCAGAAAGATCATCTGCTGGCAGAGCAGGAGAAATTGAGGCCTTTTGGGCAGTTTGAAATGCCTTCTGAACAGGAGCTTGGGGGGCACCGGCTCTGGTTTTATAAGTTGCCACACTATCGGTTAAAAGAGGTTGTCGGCTCCGAGTTGATCTGGCAGGTAGTGGCACGTGACCATACTGATACTTACCTGGTTGTCATCGCTGAACGCGAACCCGTAAAAGAGGTGCCTGCAGCGAGTATCCAGTTAATAGGAACCTCCATGGTACAGCTTGAGGAGGAGCTGGAAGAGATAGATCTTGAGCTGGACAGTTTGGCTCTCGAAAGAGAATCACTGACCCGTTGGATCCTTCTGCTTCAGTGGCATCTGAAAGAGATATTTGATCAAGCTTCCAGGAATCATGTCGCGAAGCAAACGTTGGATGCCGATGATATATTTGCCCTGCAAGGCTGGGTGCCGACAGATCAACACGACAGCTTGTACGCTATGTCCAGAGAAAAGAGTTGTGCGCTATTAATCGAAGAACCCGATGAGGCGGACAAGCCACCCACCCTGTTAAAAAATCCTGAGGCATTGGCGGGTGGGCAGGAGGTGGTCAACTTTTATCAGGTGCCTGGATACAGGAGCTGGGATCCATCCAGGGTTGTATTTTTCTCCTTTGCCCTGTTTTTCGGTATCATTTTGTCGGATGCGGGTTACGGGTTACTCTTTGGTATTATGATTCTGTTTTTCTGGAAGAAAATGGGAGAAACCACTAAGGGTAAACGATTGCAGATGATGGCCGCAACGCTAGCTGGAATGACACTATTATGCGGAGTTTTTGCTGGTAGCTACTTTGGTGAATCACCCCCTTTTACATGGCTTGAAGCTTTGCAGCTTTATAATGTGAATGATTTTGATGCTATGATCCGCCTCTGCATCGTGATTGGGGTGGGGCATGTGGTGTTAGCCAATGTGGTGGTTCTCTGGCGGCATCGGGGGCTACCCAGTATGGGGCCGCCAGCGGGCTGGATAGCGATATTGTGTGGCGGGCTTGGGTACTGGTTAACTATCGATGAAGATGGCTTTGGCTCGCCCCTGTTTTTTCCAGCTTTAATGACAGCAGGCTGTATATTAATACTGCTTTTTAGCAGTGATCGGGGCTGGTCAAAACCGTCAGACTGGCTTTGGCGTTTGCTCGAGGGGTTGCTGGCCCTGTCCAGTTTGTCAAAGGCATTTGGTGATGTGCTCAGCTACCTCAGGCTTTTTGCGTTGGGACTGGCCGGTGCATCCCTGGCTATTACCTTTAATCAGCTTGCGTCCCAGGTGGCAGAGTCTGTGCCGGGTATAGGGGTATTGTTGCAGGTTTTAATTCTTATTCTTGGGCATCTGCTTAACTTTGTGCTGGCGGTAGTCAGCGGTGTTATTCACGGGCTGCGCCTTAATCTGATCGAATTTTATAACTGGAGCCTTTCTGATGAAGGCTATGCTTTTCAACCCTTTGTAAAACAAGAGGAGACCCCTTGGAAAACCCCCTGATATTGACACTTGGCTGGATAGGACTTTATGCCCCCATGGCACTTGGAGCGATAGGCAGTATGATTGGTTGTGCCATTGCCGGGCAGGCGGCCTGTGGGGCACTACTTGATGCAGAAACTGGTCATGGGCGTTATATTGGAATATCGGCCATGCCCTCTTCACAGACAATTTATGGGATCGTGGTTATGTTCTCATTGAATCGACCGGTCACACCAGAAAATTCAGGCGCACTTTTTGCCATTGGAACGCTGGCGGGGCTGGCGCTGCTAGTGAGTGCTGTTCGACAGGGTGGGTGCTGTGCCAGCGCCATCAATGTTTCAAAAAGCAAACCGGAAGTCTTTGGCCTTTCCGTAGCGCCAGCGGCCATTGTGGAGGGTTTTGCCGTATTTGCTTTTATATTTGCGCTGGTAATCAGTGGAGGCATTGCGCCCTGAATCTTTTGATATTTCGCTAATAGATGGTAAGGACATGAATAAGCACAATACCGATACTGGTGATGCACCACACATTGCGTCCGGGGTGCAAAAACTGATCGATAAATTACATGGTCAGGGCGTGGAAAAGGGCCGATCAGATGCGCAGGCTATCACCTCTGATGCTCAACGTCGGGCAGACTGGATTATCGAGCAGGCCGAAGCGGAGGCTCAGGCATTATTAACCAGGGCTCAGCATGAGGCCGCTCAGTTACGAAAATCTGGTGGTGCTGCGCTGAAAATAGCAAGCCGTGATATACAGATTCAAATTAAGGATAGTTTGTTGCAGGGTTTTGCCAGGCAGTTGAACCGTGTGGTTACACAGCAGCTCAAGGATACTGAGTTTCTGGGGCAGTTAATCCTGGCAGTAGCACGCGATGAAACGCAGGGTGTGATTCTAAACACTCGGGGTGGGGTGGAACTGCTGGTACAGGGCACTGCGGCAGGTGACTCTCAGAGCGGGTTTGATGACTTCGTGCGCTCCTTTGCAACGGGTGTG